>Ga0272446_1000925_pt1 | contig 44662 bp, 37 predicted proteins | sample YNPCB0061_FD_194587 | JGI IMG/M metagenome (GOLD analysis project Ga0272446, IMG submission 194587) | Hot spring microbial mat communities from Yellowstone National Park, WY, United States - YNP-CB-006-1 | ecosystem: Environmental > Aquatic > Thermal springs > Hot (42-90C) > Sediment | place...
TTCCACCGGGATAGCGAACGATCGGCACGTCCAGTTCCTTTATCATGGAAATAACGTCCTGCCGGAATCCCCGCTTGTCCGCCTTTGGATGGCCGGGTTCGTAGATACCCCCGTATACCGCCCTTCCCAAATGCTCGATGAAGGATCCGAATACCCTATCGTCCACCGTTCCTATTAAATATTCCTTATCTCCATACACCTTCGCTTTCATGAAATCCTCCGTTACATGAGACTTTTCTAAAACCCTAAAATGTTTATTGAGACAATTCTAAAAACAATTGGTTTTTAGAGGAGACTCTTTATTTAATACCCGATGTGATCGCCACGCCCTGGGCAACCCGTCGTTGGAAAATGATGTAAAGAATAGCCGTTGGAAGGGACGCAAGTACCGCCGAAGCTAATTGTCGTGGATACGCGATACCATACCACGATTGAACCTGAGTTATCCCAACGGGAATCGTCATCTTTGGCGTATCGTTGATGATAATAAAGGGCCAAAAGAAATTATTCCAAGTCCAAATGAACAGAACTATGGCCAAAGCCCAGGTTATAGCCAAATTCATGGGAAGATAAATCCGAAAAAGAATACGGTAATCGCTGGCCCCATCAATTTTTGCCGCGTCACTTAACTCGATGGGCATTTGATCGAAAAATTGTTTATAAATAACCACAGCTATTGGTGAAACAAGCTGGGGAAGAATTAAGCCCCAATAGGTGTTTACCAAGTTAAGGCTATTCAACTGCATAAACAGAGGAATAACATTGGTGGCCGAGGGTATCATAAAACCCGCGAGAATAAGCATAAATATAATTTTATTTCCCGGGAATTTTATCTGCGATAGGGCGTAGGCGCATAGCATCGTGATAAAAAGCACCACCACCACCACCACCACGGAACTGACTACGCTGTTAATATACCATTGAACTATGGTCGTGTTTTGAATTACGTAGATAAAAGAATCTATGAGCATGGGTTTTGGGAAAAACGCGGGTGGTATAAGAACCGTATTCGTGTCCAGTGAAAGGGATGTGTTAAGGGCCCAATAAAGAGGAAACGCCCATACTAATCCCACAACAATAGAAATAATAGTGATGATATACGAAGGAACCGTTTTTTTTATGGCGCTCATTGGTCGTTCCTCACTCTTAAAAATCGAACTTGGAAAATGGAGGTTAATAAAATTAGAATAAAGAGGGCCATCGAAATCGTCGCGGCGTACCCCCCATGTCCAGTTTGAAAACCCTCTACATACATATACTGGAGTACTACCCTGGTTTTATTCGCCGGCCCACCATTGGTAAGCAGATACACCTGATTAAAGATTTGCCATTGGGCTAGTATTTGAAGAAGTAGAACGAGGGAGGTAACGGGCCACAACAAAGGCCAGGTAATATATCTAAATAATTGGAAACCGTTTTTAACCCCGTCGAGAGAAGCGGCTTCGTAATATTCGCTGGGTATATTTTCAAGTCCCGCAAGAAAAAGTAGCATATTAAAGCCCACGGTCCACCATATTGTTACAAAGGAAACCGCGGGCATGGCTAAAAACTCATCCTGAAACCATTGGAATTTAGTATTCAAAATAAAGTTGATAATTCCATAATTAGAATCGAACATCCAAATCCAAATCACGGTAACCACGCTGACGGGGAGTATATAGGGAAGGAAAAACAGGGCCTGAACAAGGCCCCTCGTTTTTTTTAACCGTACCAGCATGAGGGCGAACAAAAGACCAACCGCGGTATTGGGTACCACGCAGAGGATCATAAAATAAATCGTATGCCAAAGGGATGACCAAAAATTGGGATCCTGAAGAAGTCTTGAATAGTTTTGAAGGCCAATAAATTTCCCTACCCCCGCAATATCCGCGTTGGTAAAACTAAGCATAAAAACCCTAATCGTTGGATAAATCAGAAAAGTTAAATAAACAACGGCAAAAGGCGCGATCAGGGTGAACGCGATCAACCATTGTTTCCTTATATTTTTTCGCGCTACCGGCGAAACAGCTATTTTTGTCGCGACTGGAGTCATGGGGATCTCCCTTTGATGGTGCTATAATTATGCGAAGACCCCGCTTACGCGGGGTCTCCTCATTCATAGTATTTTTATTTTAAAGCGTCGTTAATCCCCGCTTTAAATTTCGCGATCGCGTCTTTAACCGTAATCTTTCCAGCCAATGCGGGGGTAAAGAAATTATCCACGTAGTTAAGTGCCGGGGTTCCAACTCCGAACACCGGACTTACAGGTTCAAGGTAGATGTCCTTGGCCGCCTGGACGCTATACTGGTTATTCGGTTCCATCTTAGCCATTTCGGGACCGTTCAGAACGGGCATATACGCGGGAATATGTCCGCCGCCGGCCCAAAGATCCGCGTGTTTTTCCACGTAGGCGACGAAGGTTAACACCGCTTTAAGCTTTTCGGGGCTCAAGGGATTCTTCGTATTCCTAGGTATCACGATCTGATGGGAGTCTGCCCAGGTGGATTGGTTGTCAAACAACTGGGGGAAGGCCATGACACCGTATTCGAAGGGGAGTTTCCCCGACTTCTGCAGGTCCACCATGGTGGGAACTTCCCAGTTTCCGTTCACCATCATAGCGGTTTTTCCAGAGCTAAAAAGGGCGATAGCGGCGGCGTACGCGGCATTGGTAGGAATATACCCTTTGGCAGTCCAATCGGTCATAGTTTGTAGAGCCTTTACGCCATAGGTGTCGAGTTGGTCCATGGAGAATTTTCCATTGGGGGTAAAGCTTCCGCCCTGTTGAGCGAAGAGGGTATAGAAAAGCCGCCAAACCGTTCCCGAGTCCTGGGAAGAAGAGAATGCTAAGGGAATCTCACCGGTTGTTTCTTTTATTTTTTTAAGCGCGGCGGTAAAATTATCAATCCCCGTAAGCCCGGTGGGCCGACCATCGGCGCCTAAAAGACCCGCTTTTTTCAGGATATCCTTATTGAAATAAATAATATGGGTATGGGTATCCAAAGGAATTCCGTACATAGACCCAGCGGTTCCGTAGGAAGCGGAGATATCCTGGGATTTATTCACCAGAATTGGATTGAAATCCTTGAAAGAGAGGCCTACGCTCTGAAGCTCCTCTTCCGTAATGGGCCGCAGGTCGTTAGCCTTGAGTCCCGCAGGGAAGTGGGATAGGTGATAAGTCATTACATCGGGGGTCTGCCCAGAAATAACGGCGGTGTGAACCTTTGTATAGAAGGTATCGCCCCACGTTAAGGTGGTACTGGTTACCTTAACGCCCGTCTGGCTGGCGTTAAAATCGCTGATAATTTGTTTCCACCGAACCCCATCCCCACCGCTAAGGAAGTCCCAAAGATTTACCTCAACGACACCCCCCGAAGTGGCCTCTTTTGGCTGAGAAGAGGTCTGCTGGGAACCGTTTGCCCATGTAAAAACCGACAACCCAAGGGTCAAACCAACGAGCATAAAGACACGTAGCTTTTTCAACATATCATTTCCTCCAAAGAATAGATTCTAAGAACTAGATTACCCAGTTCCTAACGGGTCCTACAAAACAAGGAACCGTTAAAGATATTGTATATCATCTATTCAAGAATTGTCAAATTATTTTAGCAGAAAAAAGCGATATTATATTTAATATATTTGATATTTTTGTTATATAGTCATAATAATTAAATATTTATAAATATATATTAACATTTTCTTGTTTTTATTTTGATACATATACTAATATATATTTTTATATCATTTTTATCGGATATTATAACACGCCAAAACCGGACGATAAATTATAAATTTTTAATAATCGTCCTCAGGTATTGGCATTCAGAATTGCTATTTATCATTTTTAATGATATACTTTTTTATCATCATGGCTAATCAAGATAAATTTTTAATTATCAATCCCCAAGAAAGTCAAAGCCCTATTCTGGCCCTGTCGTCCCAAATTAGATTGGACATTTTAAATCTTTTATCTAGTAAAAGATTAAACATAAACGAAATAGCCGACGAATTATCCCTGCCCCAATCGACCGTGGCGACCAACATAGGCACGCTAGAAAAAGCGGGCCTCATCGAAACCCAGATTACCAACGCGAAAAAGGGAAATCAAAAGGTTTGCAAAGCGTTGTACGAAGAGATAATTATCCAATTTAGCCCAGAAAAGAAAAAAGACTCGGATACTATTGAAGTTGAAATGCCTATAGGACTTTTTACCAATTTTAAAGTTTCTGCCCCCTGCGGCCTCTGCTCTACCGACGGGATTATCGGATTTTTGGACGTCTCTGAATCGTTTTTAAATCCCGACCGGATGAAGGCGGGATTATTATGGTTTGAAACCGGTTGGGTGGAATATCAATATCCGAATAATAGCCTTTACAAGGATAAACCCCTTCGCTCTTTGGAACTATGCGCCGAACTTTCTTCCGAAACTCCGGGGACCAATAAAAACTGGTTATCCGATATCACCCTGTGGATCAACAACGTGGAAGTCGGATTCTGGACCGCGCCGGGAGATTTTGGGGATAAACGGGGCAAATTTACCCCCGAATGGTGGAAACTTGAGGGTTCCCAATACGGATTCCTAAAAAAGTGGATAGTCACGGAGAGCGGTAGCTTTGTGGACGGGGTTCATATTTCCGATTGCTCTCTGGCGGACCTCCATCTAGCCGAACACCATTCCATTCGGATACGACTGGGGGTCAAAGAAGACACGGCCCATCCTGGGGGCCTTAATATTTTTGGACGAGGTTTTGGAAACTATAACCAGGCCCTTATACTCCGTTTAAACTTTTAAAAACATAGGTCCACTAATACAGCGTCCTTCCCTATTACTATACCACCGGCTTTACCACAAAGGCCACCGCGAAGTGTACCGCGTTCGCGGTGGCCTTTATAAAATTACCGGTCCAGGATAGCCTTGATTTTTATGGGATCTATCTTGGGCTTCCGGTCCGCTGTCAAAAGGCCGTTGATTTCCTGTTGAACGTCCGTAAGCTGGGTATAGCAAATACCCGCGAATTTCCCCGAATCCAAAGCCGCCCGGGTCATGGACGCGAAACGGGCCAAAAATTCCTCTTCGTTAGACACCGGAGACCGGTACCCCCACTCCCCTTCCTTGGCGCCAGCAAAGGATATACCGCCGTATTCGGTTAAAATAAGGGGCTGACCCTGATAAAGGGCTCCGTTGGCGTAGATAAGCCGCCAATCGGACTTGGTTTTTAGATAGCGGTCCATATCTTGAATTTTCTGTTTAAACACTTCGCCGGAAGCTTCATAGTCGTGGATAGCGCAGATATCCGATTCCACCTGTTCCCAACCATCGTTGGAGCTTACCAGCCGGGTATCGTCCAAGGATCGGGTAAGGCAGTACAGGGTCCGGGAAAATTCTTGCATCTTTTTATCCCGCAGGATATTCCAAACCCCCCAAGACTCGTTTAAGGGAACCCAGGTTACAATGGACGGATGGTTGTAATCCCGCTGGATAATAGCCCGCCATTCATCCACCATGGCGTTCATCCCCTGGTCGCTGAATTGATAATTGGAGGGCATTTCGGACCAAACCAAGAATCCCAGCACATCGGCCCAATAGGCGAACCGGGGATCCTCGGCTTTTTGATGTTTTCGGGCCCCGTTAAAACCAAAGGCCTTGGCGGCTAGAATATCCGTCTTTATCGCCTCGTCCGAGGGAGGGGTCAACAAACTTTCGGGCCAATAACCCTGATCAAGAATCAGTTTTTCCGTATATGGAACGTTATTTAAAACTATCATTCCATCCCGTACAAAGATGTTCCGCATACCAAAGTAACTTTTAATTCGGTCTAGAACAACACCCTGCTTTACCACCGAAAGTTCTATATTGAACAAATTGGGGCTTTCGGGCCGCCAAAGGATCGAATCATCCAGTTCGTCGGGCCAATCGATATCCACTGTAAACCGGCCCCTGGCCTGCTGTATCGACGTGGATCGGGAAATTGTAAGCCGGTACCCCTGGGTAACGAGGGCCCGCAGTTCCAGACCCTTCTGAAAATGATCTAACGTATACTCTACGGTTACGGTTTTTTCATCCACGTTTGGGGTCATTTTTACGCGATCGATGGCCGTTTCGCCCACCGCTTCTAACCAAACGGTCTGCCATATTCCCGTGGTGGGCGTGTACCAGCACCCGAACCGTTGCCCCCGCCAGGTCTGTTTTCCTCGAGGTTGGGCGGGATCGTCCCGGTCCACAACCCGGAGGACCACCGTGTTTTCATCCCCCAGGGTATCGGTGATATCAAACTGAAAGGGAACGTGGCCACCCCGATGGGACCCCACAACTTCCCCGTTGACCCAAACGGTACATTCATAGTCCACGGCGCCGAATTTAAGCAAAATTCTTTTATTTTTCATGGCGAGCGGAATTTGAAAAGTACGCCGATACCAAACGATTTCGTGAACCTCCTCTATTCCCAGGGTACTCATCTTACTTTGATAACAATAGGGAACCAAGATGGTCCGATCCAGCTGTATTTGTCCGGATTTCCATCGTTGTTTTAACCCACGGTCCTCATCATCGAAGGCAAACTCCCAAATACCGTTTAAATTTATCCATTCGGATCGTTCAAAATCCGGCCGAGGAAACTCTGGCCGGGGAATCGTAGCGTTAACTGCCATACATCGCTCCTTAATCGGGGGTATCAGCATGTTATAAAAACATGATACTATACCTAAAAGAGCATAATTACACAGTTTTATATCGATGTCAATAAATACTTTTAACTAATTATCATATTTATATAATATAGAATTCAATTTTTCCTCTTGTATATATCCAATATATCTGATATTATAAGATAATAATGGAAAGTAAAATTTATATCGCCAACGTAAACGAAATAGCCGATGTCGCCCGGGCGCTGGATTCGGAGCTACGGAGAAAAATTATCAGCCTTTTGGAACAACGACGATTAAATATCAACCAGATCGCCGAAGAGTTGGGGATACCCCAATCAACTTGCGCGGTAAACGTACAAATTCTAGAAAAGGCTCGGCTGATTCATACCGAACAAATCGCCGCGGTCAAGGGTGCCCAAAAGATGTGTTCCCTTAAGTACGACGAAGTGGTACTTCCGCTTCGGAACGCTCCGACATTGGAGGACGAACGCTTTATTTCCACCGAGATGCCCATAGGTCTGTATACGGATTTTAAAGCCTCGCCCCCCTGCGGTCTACTTTCCGACACGTCGATCATAGGGTACTACGATTCGATAGATTCCTTTTTAAACCCCAAACGGGCCAGCGCGGGATTGATCTGGTTTACCCGGGGATATCTGGAGTATCGGTTTCCCAAGGATTCTCCGCTGGATATTTCAAAAATCGTCAGTATCACGGTTTCCGCAGAGGTATGTAGCGAATTCCCCGGGTTCAAAACGAATTGGCCCTCCGAAATCACCCTTTGGATTAACGATGTGGAGATAGGGACTTGGCTTAGTCCCGGTGACATGGGAGGCGAATACGGTAGGCTTACTCCCGCGTGGTGGGACCTGCAGAATACCCAGTACGGCTTTTTAAAATCCTGGAAAATAACCCGGGAGGGATGCTACATCGACGGGGTTCGATCGGGGGATGCGGTGTTAAACGATCTGAATATCTCCCAACTGGACCTCTTCAAGGTTAAAATCGGGGTAAAAGATACGGCCGAATACCAGGGGGGCATGAATCTATTCGGCCGAACCTTTGGAAACTACGAACAGGATATACTCTTCAAAGTAGAAATGGAGGAGTAGGTCAAATCTATAGCCGGGACCCGCGATATTGGAAACCTAACCCCTCCGCTTCCTACAAACGGACCACTTCCACATCCCCCCCGGAAGGGCGAAGGCGGTAACGGCCGGGGGAAAACTCGGCTAGGGAGACGAATTCTTCCAGGTCCAAAGCCGCCTCCCCCGTTACGTCCCGCCAGTCGTAGTTAAACTCGATATCCGTGGCGATGCCCTCCGCCAAAGCCCGAGCCCAGGCTCCGTGGAAGCGGACGATATCCCACACCGCCGGCAAAAGATAATCGAGCTTAGCCTTCTCGTACCGTTCATCCACATAGGCCAGTTGAAGCCGTTCCAGAGCCACCGGGTCTTGGGGTGTGGGAAGACGATCCCACGCCCGGTTCCGGTCAAGAAAATCGGCGAAGCCCTCTAAAAACACCGAAGGACGGAGCTTTAGGGGGTGAAGGACCTGGTTAAACCATCCCACCGCCCGTCCCTGGTTGTAAAACCGGTCCGTAGCTCGGGATAACCGTTCGGCCTTTGTGAGGTCGGAAGCGGAAAAGGTGGGGGTGGATTGGACCAGGTAGGGGGGGTGGGAAAGGGCGATGAGCCCCCGGTCCCGCCCTTGTTCGGCCAAAATCGTCCCTGGAAGGACGGCTAGCCGGAACAGGTCCAGGTTGTTGGGGTACAGCGACAGGGCAAAGTTAAGGCTTTCCCGGTACCCCGCCAGGGTATCCCCCGGTAGGCCGTATATCAAATCTAAACCGAAAACCGCCCCCTCCTGGTTGAGCAGGTCGATACGGCTGGCAAAGCGTCCCCGATCCGGGGGTCTCCCAACGGCCAAGGAAACCTGACGGTCCGCGGTTTGAAGCCCTATTTGCAGAGAGGCCCCCAGGGCCGCGAATTTCCGGGCCATCTCCCGGTCCAACGATTCGGCACGGACTTCAAAGTGCCAATGGATCTGGGGCGCCTTATCCAAAAGCAGGTCCAAGATTCGATGGGCCCGCTTTTTATCGGCGTTAAACGTGGGGTCCAGAACAAAAACCGAAGGAACCCGGGACCGTACAAAAAGGTCCAGCTCCCCCAGCATACGTTCTTCGGAAATGGAACGGACGCGCTGGTCCCCCTTGGATTCGTAGCAATAGGTGCACCCGTAGGGACAACCCCGACTTAATTCCCACAAAACCCCCTCCCGCCCGTGGGGATCCAGGGTCCCATCCAACCAGGGGGACGGAAGCTTGGAAAGCTCCACCGACGCAGGGAAGGGGGGCGGAAGGTTCTGGGGATCCCGCACCCATTGGACGACGGAGGTCTCCCCCTCACCGGTAAAAACCACGTCAAAGGGCCCCCCATCGCTCGTGCGTAGGCCCTGTTCCGAGGCGGTTACCTCGGGGCCCCCGCAAAACAGCAGGGGAACCGTGTTCCGGGAAGGTGCCGACACTCCCGAGGTAGAAGGGGATCCCCGCAGTTCCCGGGCGGTCTGGATGGCCAAATCCCTATTCCAGCTGTAAAGGGAAAACCCCACCAAATCCGGATCGGCGGCCCGTATCTTTTTAGAAAGCTCCGCGGAATTTTGATCTTGGAAGGCTTCCACAATCGAAACGTCCAAAGACCCGGCCGCATCCGTCGCAAAGGCGGCTTTTAGGGCCGAAGCGACGCAGGCGCTTCCCAAAGGAACCGCTTCGGCGCCCCTTTCGATATGGATCGTCACGAGTACAACGCGTCTTTTGTTCATGTAGGACAGAGTATGCGCGGGGCACCCCTAAAAAACAAGGGGTGGAAGGAAACACCCACCCCCGGGCCTTCCCCTTTCAGTGCGTAATTTTGACACACCGGGTAGGATCATTTAAACCCAGTTGTTGCATAGTGGCCCTCAAAAATGGGTGTTCAAGGGGAATCTTTAGGGATGGTGCAAAGAAGCAGGAAAAAGAAACATCGTTTATCTCATTATATAATAAAAAATAATAAAATTTTTGTTAAAAAATAAATACTTGGCACGCTACATGCTATATATATTTGTGAAAACATTAAGAAGCATAGGAGGTACAGTATGAACTTAATGCTACGGAATCGCGACATGGACTTGGACCCGGTGAGTGAGTTCGATCGCCTGCAAAGGGAGCTTAACCGGTGGTTCGACGTCGGGTTCGACAACAGGGGTCTTTTTGATCGGTCCTTGGCTCCCGCCCTAGATCTGGTAGAAAACAACGACGGCTACATCCTCTACGTGGATCTGCCGGGGGTGGACAAAAAGGACATCGAACTGACGGTGGACAACAACGTCCTTACTATCAATGGCACCAAGAAAGAGGCCAACGAAAACAAGCGGTTCTTCCGCCGGGAAACCTGGACGGGATCCTTCCGCAGGACCATTTCCCTGCCCCAGGCCGCGGACAGCGAAAAGGTACAGGCCGAATTGGCCAACGGGGTCCTTAAGGTGACCATCGGGAAGAAAGAGGAACTGAAACCCCGGCAAATCGCCGTGGCGGTTCGGTAATCTAACATTCATCCAGGAGGTATACCATGAGCGAGAAAGAAGCGACCGTTGAAAAAGCGCGGGCGGTCATCCAACCCGCCTGCAGTATCTGCGAAGATGACGGAAAGGTAAGTCTGCATATAGAGATGCCGGGGGTCGAAAAAGACGGAATCGAGGTGAGCGTGGAGAAAAACGAGCTCATCATTTCCGGAAAAGCGACCAAGAAGGAAGCCGAAGGCACCTATCTGATCAGGGAACGCCATCCGGGGGATTACCGCAAACGGTTTATCATCGACGATACGATCGACCAGGAAAAAATTGAAGCTTCCATGAACAACGGAATCCTCAGTTTGACCCTGCACACCAAGGAATCGGCAAAACCTAAAAAAATCGAAATCCGCTAAAAACGGAGGGGCTGTTCCGCTGACCCTGGGGGTCGGGAACAGCTCCTTTTTTATACCACCACCTGATCGGTGGTATCTTCGGAGGGGGGACTTCCGTTTCCGTTTTTCAACGTAGGCCGGCCGTGGTACACATCCCATTGATCGGCGGTCTTAAGCAGTATTTCCGGAGTGTTCAGCATCCTTCTAAAAAGATCGATGGCCCGGGCAAAGTACAGGCCCTCGGAAATCCGTTCATCCAGTGTAACCTTTATATTCATAAAATGCCGTTCCTGCTCCGTTCCGTCCTCGTTCAGTACCTTTCTCCGTTCTACCCGGCCCATCACAAAAAAAATAGACGCGTTCCCCCATTCGTACAGATGATGATACGGGGTACTCAGGTTGATACTCGCCAAATTGGCGACGTAAATGGACGTATAGAGCGGATCGGACCGAATCATCGAAGGGGGGGCTATGTTGAAGCGATCTAAAACCTTAAAAATAGCCGTGGCTACCCGATAAGCCCCGGGAATGCGGGAAAGGACGTACATCTCCTTTTCGTCGGGGGTCAATTCTTCGGACCGGGCTTGGGCTACCGCGGCGTCTATTTTTTCCTGAACCGTCAAAAGGGTGTCGTCGTTTTGGAAGTACACCTTCGCGTCGGTCTCCCGGGCATCCTCGGTGAGCTTTTTTTTAACAATAAAAGACGTGGAAAGGTAATTTCTCTGGTACATAGCTTTTCCGGAAATGAACCGGTTAAGGTGATCCTTTTTCAAAAGAACCTGGACCAAAGCGGCGATAATGACGTGGAACAGATGGTACTTCCGCGCGTTGGCTTCGTCGTTAAGTTTTTTTACCAAATCCAACGCCGGTTCCACGTCCAGGTCCTCGGAAAAATACACCGCCGAACCGTTCCGGGTGGGCATTACGTAGGGAAGAACCTGTTGAAAGGGATTTAAATCCTTAATTCTTTTTCCATCGGGACGATCAACAAAGAGCATCAAAAACCTCCAAAATTTCGTTGAAGTTGCAGTAAGCGATCCGCAATTTCATCGGTGCCAAACCGAAAGTCCAGAACATCCATCCGTTCCTGGGCGATGGAACGGTCCTGGCTTGCCGCTAAGGAAGCGAGGGTCCGTATAAAGGCCCCGTACCGGGGGGCGTACCATCCCACCCCATTTTGTACGGCGTACTGTAAAAGCAGATAATCGTTTTGTCCAGCCCATTCGGTGAACACCATAGGAAGCCTCCACCGGAGGGCCTCCATAAACGTCGATGCCCCCGCTTTTCCTAAAACCACATCGCAGGCGGCGTAGAGGTCCCCCATGTTCTTCACGTAGGACAAACTGATAAGCCGCGGCGATCCGGCTTCCGTTTTTTCCCCCAGGGAGGATAAGTCCCGGTACAGGTCCCCATTTTTTCCCGTAACGACTAAGAAATCCATGGGGAACCCTTCCCTAAAGGCCCGCTTAACAAAGCCGTAAACCTTTCCGATGCCCTGGGCGCCGCTGGTTACCAGGGCGACCGGTCTCCCGGATTCCCCCACACCGTATTCGTGCCGTATCTCCTCCCGGTTTCTCTGGGACACTTCCATGGCGGGAAGCTGGGGATAGGGCACCCGCTTTATCCGGTCCTCGGGGATTCGGTGTTGCAGTAACCTACGGTGGGCTTCGGCGGAATGGACAAAAAACCCATCCACAGCCCTATCGGCCCAGAGGGAATAGGCGTCGAAGGGGTCCACCACCAGGGACGCGACGGGGAAGTCGAGGTTATACCGCCTCCGGGCCGCGGTGGCCACCATAGCGCAAAGGGGGTGGGTAGCGATGAAAAGATCCGGCGGGGCCGAACGGAGGTATTCTCCCCCCAGGGTGAAAAAATCCGATAGCATCAGGCGGAGAAGGGGCCCATGGCGGGGGTACAGGGCTTCCATGGCAACGTAGGCCCCGCGGACCAGGAACGGCGATTTGAGGGCCATATCCCAGGAATTTTTTAAAGAGCGATCGGAACGAAAAGCCCCGACGTACCGTGGAAAATCAACCACCTCTACGGACCCGCTATCGAGCAGAAGGTCTTGCAGGGCCCGCTGAAGCGCCAAGGCGGGGCCCTTATGACCGTAACCCACTTCTATCATAGCGATGGTGATTTTATTCATACCCGTATTACCGTTTGAGGGGACTGGTTTCCCGCTCCATGGTACCGGTGGCTAAAATTTCCATAATTTTATAGGTACCATATTTTCGGGCCTTAAGGAACCCATCCCAGGCGCACTCCGCCAATCGTCCGGCTAACAACAGGTCCCACAACCATTCGGCGGTGTATTCCGGGTCCTTTTGGTCCATGGCCCCCTGGATCTCCAAAAGCCACTCCCGATTGTGGACCTCCTGGGACCCGATAGGAGGAGCCATAATAATCGGGATTCCTAGGCCGGAATAGAAAGAAAGTTCGCTGGGTTTCGTCCAGAGGATGTCCGTTTCGTGGAGTATTTCCTCGAAGGCAGAAAAATACGTATCGTCGTCCGTCCGGTAGATAATCCTAACCCCGTCGGCGGCTTCGGGGAGTTGACGCCGTATCAGCTTCACCTGGTCGGAAAAATAATCCGCCACCTCGGACCGTTTCCCCGCCACCAGGTTAAGGCGGAAGGTTCCCTCGGCGATCCGGGGGGCCAGGGACCGTAAAATAGCCGCGCCGATTTCACGCTGGGCCCCCGCGCCCCCCACGGCGAAGGTAATGGTAAGGGGCCCCACAGCCCGTCCCCGCTGGGGGGGACAATTTTCGTCCCCCAAAAAATGCTGTACCGAGGGCCCGTGGAGGGGCCAAAAACGGTCCTGGGGATCCAGGCGGGCCAGACGGCGTCCCAGATCTTTTTTTAAAACCGACAGCTCCGAATCTCCCGTAAGGCCCAGGGGCAAGGGGAAGCCGGTCATAAAGATCCTTTCGTCCGGGACCCCGTACTGTTTAAGCCTCCGTAGGGCCTTTCCACAGGGTACAAAGTACTCGATCCGGCTTTTTTTAGGATCCGCAGGAACCCAAACCCGGTTAATATCCGCGTCGCAGATAACACAATACACCCGTCCTAAACCCGCCTCTTCTGCGGCCATGGCCTGGGCGTAGAAGGTCGTTACAACCGGCAGGGGATTTTCCCGTTTAACCTGGGCGATAAAGGTTTTACACAACCCCTGCCGGATCAAACGACGTACAAAATTAACCTGGATCGTAGGCTTAGAAAGATCCCGAAAAGGGTAGGCGGTGGGAATGGACATGAGGGTATCCATGAGCCCAAAAAGAAAGTTCCCGATGACCGGAAGGGTTTTTAATCGGGAAAGGCTTTCGTAGGCCCCCCGGAGCCGGTTCCAAAGGACCAATTCATCGGGTTCCGTATCCTTGTCGCTCCCCGCTATGACCACGCCGCCTTTTCCGCAGGACCGCAGGGGCCACGCGGCCCGTTTGTGCCCCAACCCCATATCCGCCGCAGTAATCCACGCTAATACTTTTGTTGTCTCCTGTGGTTCCATAAAAACTCCCGAATATGTAGTGTACGTTAGACTGGAGAATTTTGCAATTTTAATAATAAGTCCCCTCTAAAAAATGATGTTTTAAAATGGTCTCCCTATTCTGAGGGACAGGGGAACCTGAATGGGGTGGATAAGCTCAACCTTCGTTGAAGTACCTTACCCTTTTCACATTTCCATAAAAAGGGTATACCTAGTATACAAATGGAATTCACCGAACTTAAACTGCACCCCGACCTCCAACGGGGAATCGACGACGCGGGGTATAAAACCTGCATGCCGGTGCAAGAGCAGGTACTAACCCATGCCTTTGGAGGACAGGACCTGTACGTTCAATCCCAAACGGGAACGGGAAAAACAGCCGCCTACCTTATCGTTATACTACAGAGGCTTCTTTCGGAGCCCCTTTTAGGCGGTAAAAAAGCCCTTATCATGGTACCCACCAGAGAATTGGCGGTCCAGGTAGAACAGGAAGCCAAAATTTTAGGCAAATACCTGCCCTTTCAGGTGGGTAGTTTTTACGGCGGCGTAGGCTACGCCCAGCAACAAAAACTGCTGAGGGAAAACGCCCAGGTTCTGGTAGGAACCCCGGGACGGGTCCTGGACCTAAACGGTTCAGGACAAATGAACTTGATGGATCTGAGCTTTCTCATTTTGGATGAAGCGGATCGTATGTTCGATATGGGCTTTTATCCCGATTTACGAAAACTCATCAAAGTGGTTCCCCCGGTCGATCGACGCCAAACCATGCTTTTCAGCGCCACCCTTAACGCGTGGGTAAAAAACTTAGCCTGGGAATACACCAAGAACCCCCTGGAAATCGAGATCGCCCCGGAAAAGGTCACCGTGGAAGAGGTGGAGCAGGTTCTCTACCACGTGCCCAACGATCAAAAAATGAAGCTTCTGCTGGGGATACTGCGGAAGGAAAACCCCGAAAGCGCCATCATCTTTTGCAATACCAAACGGTTCACCGAAATCATAGCCAAACGGCTTAAAATAAACGGAATGGACTGCGAATTTATCATCGGGGACCTGCCCCAGATGCAAAGACTGAAGATCATCGAAAACCTTAAGGCCGGAAAGCTCCGTTTCCTCGTGGCCACCGATGTGGCGGCCCGGGGCTTGGACATCGAAGGCCTCGCTATGGTGATCAACTACGACTTGCCCAACGAATCGGAGAATTACGTTCACCGAATCGGACGGACCGCTCGGGCCGGTAAAACCGGGAAGGCGATAAGTCTGGTGGGCGAGCAGGATGTGTACGAACTGCCGTCCATAGAGAAATATTTGGGCAAAAAGATACCCTCCCAGGTGGCGGCGGAGGATTTTTACGGGGAAGACACCAGCGAAGGCATGCGAATCCGAAGCGATGTGTACGAAAATCGCTACGAAGAACGATCGGATTATCGATCCGACAATCGTTCCCGACGGCCTTCCAGACCCCGATCCCGAAGCGAAGGTCGTCCAGCTACCCAGGGAGAAGGTCGAGGGATGGGCCAAAAAAGCGGTCCAAACGCTCAGCGGCACAACGACGCACAGCCAATGGCAAAACGCCCCGCCCCCGTCCGTCGAGGGGAAAAAGAGAATCGTTCTGCGGCTAAAACGGACCTTTCCCATCTTCCCTTAGAGGATCGGATGGCCTATTACAAACGAAAATACGAGGCCGACGAAACAAATAGAAGGGGAAAACCGCCCGCGGGGAATCGACCAGCCCAAGATAGAAAGGGGAGAGGCAAACCGGTGCGGGAAAAGACGACGGTGGAAAAACCAAAAACGCCGGTTCAGAAGGTTCAAATCACGCCCCAGGTCCCGAAGAAAAAAAGCGGTATCTTAGACAAGATTTTCGGTCTGTTCAGGAGAGGTTCTAAAGAGTGATAACGGTTAGCGATGTATCCCTTAGTTTCGGCGAACGGCTCCTTTTTAAGGACGTAAATTTAAAATTTACCCCCGGCAACTGTTACGGTATTATCGGCGCCAACGGGGCGGGGAAGACCACCTTTTTACGGGTCCTTTCTGGGGAGGAGGAACACGACAGGGGCGAGATTACTATCAGCGCCGGTCAACGGCTATCGGTACTCCAACAGGACCACTTTGCCTTTGAAGCCTACCCGGTAATCGATACGGTTATCATGGGTTACTCCAAGCTCTACCACATCATGAAGGAGCGGGAGGAACTGTACGCCAAGGAAGAGATGACCGACCAGGACGGCCTGCGGGCCGGGGAACTGGAGAGTGAATTCGCCGAGTTGAATGGATGGGAAGCGGAAGCCCAGGCGCGCCAGTTGCTTTCCGGTTTGGGCTTGGACGAGGCGGACCACGATAAAAAAATGTCCGATTTAGACGAATCCAGGAAGGTCCGGGTGCTCTTGGCCCAAGCCCTTTTTGGAAATCCGGATATTCTACTGCTGGACGAACCGACCAACGGCTTGGATTTGGAATCCATCGCGTGGTTGGAGGAATTTCTTATCGATTTTCCTAACACGGTTATCGTAGTCTCCCACGACAGGCATTTTTTAAACGCCGTTTGTACCCACGTTTGCGATATCGATTTTGGAAAAATCACCCTGTACTCGGGGAACTACGATTTTTGGTACCAGATGAGCCAGATGCTCCAAAGGCAATCCCGGGATCAGCTGAAAAAGCGGGAAGAAAAGGCCAAGGAATTGCGGGAGTTTATTCAACGGTTCGCGTCCAACGCCTCCAAAAGCCGCCAAGCCACAAGCCGCAAAAAGGTACTGGAAAAACTGGATTTGGACTCCCTTACCGTTACCAGCCGAAAATTCCCCTACGTGGGTTTTAAACCCAACCGGGAAATCGGCAATAACGTTCTTCGGATAGAAAAATTATCCTATAAAAACGAAGGGAAGGTGCTTTTAGACAAGTTTGATTTAATCGTCAACCGGGGCGATAAGATAGCCCTTGTGGGGGCGGAGCATCAGTCTAAAACCGCCCTCTTCCAGATTATCGCGGGGGAACAGAAGGCCGATTCGGGGGACTACTATTGGGGACAGACCACCAGCCTTTCCTATTTTCCCAAGGAAAATAGCGCCTACTTCAATTCTGACCTATCGATCACCCAATGGCTTCAACAGTTTTCCACCGACCAGGATGAGACCTATATCCGCAGTTTTCTCGGTCGTATGCTTTTTTCGGGGGAAGAGGCCTTAAAGCCCGTCAACGTCCTTTCCGGGGGCGAGAGGGTCCGCTGTCTTTTGGCAAAAATGATGCTTTCCGGGGCCAACGTGCTGATCATGGACGAACCGACCAACCACCTGGATCTGGAAGCGATTACGGCCCTCAACGAAGGGCTCGAGGATTTTACCGGGGTCATCCTCTTTAACTCCCACGACCACGAGTTTATCAACTCCATCGCCAACCGGATTATCGAAATACTCCCCGGGACGACCATAGACCGGATGATGCCCTTCGACGATTACCTGGCCGACGAGTCGGTAAAGGCCCTTCGGGCCCAGGCGTACCACCACGCGGAACGTTTACGCATTTAGAAACCTACGGATTTTTAGGGGGAAGCTGGGCCCAGAGGCCCAGCTTTTCTTTCCGGGCGGTCTCTTCGGTCTGGGTAAATTCGTCCATAAAGGCGAAACGATACTTTATATACGCGTAGGCGTATCCGAGTCGGACCAAGTCCAGGTTAAAGCAATCCCCGTCGGCCACGTAGATGTAGGCTAAAAGCCGTCCGTACACGTCCCGCAAGTCCCAATCGAAGGCTAAATACACCCGGCGGCCGGTTAACGCTCCTTTGACATAGGCGGAGGACTCCTGGCCAAAGTAACCCTTGGGCCGTGGAGGCCTGCTTTCGGGGGCGTCAATCCCCAAAAGACGGATCGTTTCCCGTGATTTCAGCGCCGAGGGCCGGGGTTCATCGATTTGAACCTTCACCGTATCCCCATCCACCACCGAAACAACCCGGGCCGGTAAAAGATTGGCCACCCGGATTTCCCGGCTTCCCTTTATTTTTTCCCTGTCAACGCGGTATAGTTTAGCGGTCCCAGAGGTGGGCGTATCCCGGATGGTAAACCCAAAACCCCTACCCGAGGAAAGGGCTCCTGGCCTATCTATTCCGGGGAACTGGGCATAGCCCAGGGCAAAAAAGGGGGTATGGCAAAGGAGAATTAAAAAAGCTAGATCCCGCCCTTTCCGTAAAAACCTCCGTTGTTCGGGGGCTGTTTTTTTACCGAATATCAAAATAATACCTCTGAAGATACAGTATCCGTTTCTGGGCCCCGTCGTACCGGGGGCTTTGGGGGTATTCGGCTACCAATCTTTGGTAAAACCCCAGGGCCGCTTTGATATCCCGGTTGGGCCCCATCGTTTCGAGGGCTTTTCCGTAGAGCCACCAGGCTTCATCGCTTCCCCCGGGAAACTTTTCTCTAAACGTGTCCAGGACCGCTAAAGCGGAGGCCACCCTGCCCGCGTCCAATTCCTTTTGGGCGGCGCTCAGGTAATCTTCGGGTAACGCGTTGGGCGGTATGGTGGGGGCGGCGTTAGAAGCCCCCGCGGTAGCGGCCCCCCCGCTAGCGACCCCGGCGGCGGGCCCCCCGGGTACGGTAGCCCCGGCAACGGTGGTCCCGGCAACGTTGGCCCCCACTGTTGCAGAACCGGCGGCGGCCCCCCCGGATGCGCTAGATCCGGCAACGGTGGCCCCCACCGCAGGTACCGGGGGCAGGGACGGCAGAGCGGGCACCGGGGGTACCGGGGCCACCGAGGAACCGCCAGCGGCGCTCGCCCCGGCGCCCGTCGTACTTCCGTTTGTTCCAGAAAGGCCCGCTCCTCCGGTCGCCGGCGAAGCCGTAGCCGGCGAAGCGGTCGTCGACGAAGCCGTAGCCGCCGAAGCGGTCGCCGGCGAAGCCTTAGCTGGCGAAACCGTCGCCGGGGTAGCCGTTGGGGTACTAGAGGGAACGGTACCAGCGGAAATCGGTCCGGCGGAGGTGGTCGCGGTGGAAGGGGTCGCGGTGGAGACGGTCGGGGTTCCGGCGGAGGCCCCAGTGCTGGGCCAGCGGGGTTCCAACACCACCCGGCCCCGGTCCACGGGGAGGGAAAAACCGCCAATGGAGGCCCCGGGAGGGGCCTCGCCCACCACCACCTGAACGTAATCGTTTAAAATATAATCCTGGATAAAATCCTGTTTATAAAATTTTAAAGAGTAGGTGCCCGGTACCTCGGCCCTAAAAATAAAGGTCTGCCCCTCCGCTTCGAGGCGACGGGAGTCGTAGGGAAGCCCAGACTGGGAGCCCAATTCCCCCAAAAAAACCCAGCCGGCACCCCGAAAGGGTACTTCCACCAGTTGGCCCACCGTAGCCCGGGCGGTTCTAGAAAAGACAATCGGCGAATCGGGGACCGGGGGGGCCGATCGTTCAGGAACCGGAGGCAGGGCAATCCCCTCGGCGGCCAAGCTTGCCGGAGTCGGAACTGGAGCCGGCTCTACCGGCCGATCGGGTGGAGGGATGGGGGCTTTCTTTTCTGCAGTGGTGCTTTTAGGTTTTACGCTTTCCGGGACCGGTAACTTTGGGATGGCGGGACGTTCCGCCGCGGCGACAGGGGGCTTTGGAGGGGGGACCACCGTAGGGGTCTGGGCGGGCGGAGGCGGAGAGACCGCCGGTTTCTCGGTTTTTGGAGCCGGAATGGGGGGGAAAGCGGAAACCAAAGGCCGGGGTTCCGCCAGGGGAATAGAGGGTCCGGAGGGCGGCTGGATCGACGGGGAGGCCTCCGCGAAGGGTTGGGGAGGTTCCGCCAGGGATACGGGGGCCTCCGCTACCGTTGGGGGAAGGACGGACGCCCCGACCGATGGTTCGACCGGAGGGGAAGAAACGGGGGGGGCGCTTTCCGGGGGGGACACGGCGGCGCTTTCTGACGGGGGAACGGAAGAGGCCGCTTCCGTAGGGGGCGAGGAAGGAACCGGAGGAGGGGTGCTTACGCAGGAAGCGTACCCCAGGGTAAGTATACACACACCCGCTATCGTCCAAGGTCTCATGCGAAAAATCCTTTTAGAACCCTGGGGCTAAGGCCTGCCGTGGGGCCCACGAAACCCCCGTTCAGGGGAACCGTCCCCGGCAGGCTTAGAGTTTTCCAGGACCCCTCGTGGAGGGACGGAACCTCTAGACCCCACGGAGAGATGGACTCCTCGTTATAGGCCCAATTGGTCATACTAAAAAACAGCAAAAAACCTACACTTTGGAATTTCATTTGTGGGTAACCTTTCCCCCTAGTCTAAGATACCCCCGCCGTCCTGTCTATCCCATACTCAATTTGACAGGCTCCTAGACGAGGGCCATGGACCGTCGCTACAATTAACCCATGGCTGAAGCTTCCATTAAAAAACTTTCCTTTCGGCAGTTGAATACCGCCATGAGGCTGAACGTCCTAACCGGGGGGTTGGCGACGGTATGGCAAATCGTCTGTTCACCCCAGCCCATTTTCAACGTTTTTTTACAAAACGAATTGGGCGCCTCGTCCTCTACCCTGGGAGCCCTTATCGCTTTGATCCAGCTGTCCGGGCTGTTCCAACTGGCCTCCATTTTTATTTACGGTTACGCACCCAGAAAAAAGCCCTTTTTTGTGGGTATCCATCTGGTACACCGCCTGCTTACCCTGTCCATCGCCGCTTCCGCCTTTATGGCCGCGGCGCACGGGGACCGAGCCTGGGGGATCCGGGCCATCATGATAGCCCTACCCATCTCTTGGATCTTTATGAACGCCAGTGCCGCCGGTTGGTGGAGCTGGGTGGCCGATATCTTTCCAGAAAACATCCGGGGCACCTTTTTCCTTAAACGATCGGCCATTTTAAACGTAATCAACGTGATTTGGTTTTTCTTAGCCAGCATGACCCTGGATTTATTTGATGGACCCGGTCGTTTTTGGGTGTACGTGGTTATTTTTTCCATCGGCGGACTTACGGGACTGGCGGATATCATCCTTAATATTTTTATCCCCGAGCCGGAGGCGCTGGAAAAAAAGAGGTTTTCCCCCATCGACGCCCTGGAGCCCCTTAAAAATTCCAACTTTATCCGTTTCTCCCTCGCCGTGGGAATCGCGATTTTTTCGATAAACCTGATCGCCCCCTTCCAGGCCCCCTACGTGGTTAACCCCGATACGGTTGGGGCGCCCAATACCTGGCTTGGTATTATGTTCGTTATCTCCCAGCTAACCTGGGTCCTCAGCGCACCCTTTTGGGGGATCGTGATGGATAAATGGGGCAGAAAACCCGTGGTGGTGATGGGGTGTTTCTTCGTCATCAGCTGGATTGGGTACCTCTTTCTAACCCATCGAAGTTTTACCTACCTGCTTCCCCTCATCTCCATCGGAACGGGTCTTTTGGCCCCCGCTTTTTGGGAGGGGATTAACCAAATGATGCTGTCCCTATCCCCAAACCGTAACAGGATCGCCTTCGTGGCCTGGTACATGACCATCGTGGGTATCGTGTCCGCCGGAGGCTCCCTGGTGGGGGGCTTTTTACTGGACGCGCTTTCCAGGGTTTCCGTCCCCGTGGGGAACCTCCGTTTTAGCAACTTTCACGTGGTCCAGCTGTTGGCCATCGGCATGGTGATTTTTTCCGCCCTCATTCTTTCCAGGGTCCGCGAAGGCCGGGAACGGCCCATGGGCTTTGTTATTGGGCGTCTAGCCAACCCAGGGATCCTAAAAACCTACGCGTACCTGGACGACATTGCCACTGCCAGCGATCCCAGCCGGGCGGAACAGGCCCTGCGGTCCATAGAGTCGGAAACCGGAGACCTGGCGTTGGAGGAGATCCTGGCCCGGCTGGAGGACCCCTATCCGGAAATTCGGGAAGAGGCCGTCCGGGCGTTGGGCCGCATCGGGTCCCCCTTGGCGGTGGAGGCCCTGACGGAACGGGTTGGGGACCGTAGTTCATCCCTCCGAATCGCCGCAGTTCGGGCCCTGGGGAAAATTCGGGATAAACGCCCCGTCCCGGTCCTCATAAAGGCTCTCCAGGAGACCGATTCGGAGGAAATGCTCGAAGCCTGCGTTCAAGCCCTGGGGGATATTGGGGGAAGCGAAGCGGAAAAGGCGGTGCTGGACTTTTACCATCAGACAAAAAGCGACCGCCTCCGGGCCGCGGCGGCGGACGCCGCGGGACGGCTCGGTCTCTTTGAAGCCGCCCGGGATATCTTTCCCCGCCTCCTCAGCGGTCGCAGTCTCAGCATCCGCCGACAGTACGCCATCGCCTTTGGTAACCTTTTGGGACGACCGGGAGAATTCTACCGTTACGTTTCCGGTTCCGAGGCGGGCATGGCCGATAGGGTGGGCAAGGTTTTTAAGCGCCTGGAAGCAAAAGCCCGAAGGATAAAAGATCGCGCCCCGAAGGATCGGATAAAGCAAAACCTGGCCCTGGTTCTTTCGGCGCGGGAAAACTTTGAATCCGGGAGGGAAATTCAAGCCCTGGAGGACCTGGTTCGGTACGCCGATTCGTCGCTTTTGGCGATCTTTGGGGAGCAGAAGGAGGAGGAACTCCAGAACTTAGCCTTCCGGGCCAGCCCCCACCTGGGCGCCTTTGTATGGCTCCTCCAGCAGACCAAGGCCTACCTCGCCACCGCCCGGGGAACCTCGGGGCACCCGGACGTGTACCGCCTTCTGACCCTCCTTATCCTCTATTTTTTAGGGGCCCCATAACCGATTTTGCGCGGCAGGGCCGTGTAGTGGAGGCTTCCATATACCTCCGAATATATATCGTATAATATATATCTAAGCCTTAATAAACAACCACCGATACCAGCGGCGGCTGTACCGGGCCCCATAAAAGGCAGGCGACGGGCTCCAAGTCGGCCTAGGGCCGACTTCGTCGATCACCCTTTGGTTGATACGAACGGAGGCCCGGGGTATACTGGCCCCATGAAAGTCCAAGCCCCCTTTTCCATAGTTTTTGAAAACGATTTTTTTGTGGTCCTGAATAAGTCCAGCGGTATAGCGGTCATCGCCGACCGTTGGGACGATTCTAAAGATCGGCTCGATGAGTTATTAAATTCCCACTACGCCGCCTTGGTTTTGAAGGCCAGCCGGGAGCTTCCTCCCGCAAAACCTCCCCTCCCCTACCCCCACCGGGTCTACGTGGTTCACCGTATCGACCGGGATACCTCGGGTTTGGTGCTGTTCGCGAAGACTCCGGAGGCCCACAGGGTGCTATCCCAGGCCTTTGAATCCCGTGCGGTGACCAAAGGGTATATCGCCGTGGTACACGGCCGCCCCTCCTGGGATACGACGGTGTGCGAACTGGCCCTGCGGCCCGACGGCGACCGAGCCCATAGGACGGTGATCGATAAGGGGGGGGGAAAACCGGCGTTTACCCGGTTCCGTTTGCTCGGCTCGGTGGAAACCTATTCGCTGGTGGAAGCCATGCCGGAAACCGGCAGGACCCACCAGATCCGCGTTCATTTAGCCAGCCTGGGACACCCCATCGTGGTGGATCCCCTGTACGGCACCGCGGAAGGCGTAAGGCTTTCGTCGTTTAAGGGAAAATGGAAGGGGGACCCTTACCTGGAAAAGCCGCTGTTAAACCGCCTGGGGCTCCACGCGGGGTACATCAAGCTTCCACCGGGGCTGTTCCCCGATACCGGGACGTCGGAAGGCACGGAATTTTCCGCCCCCCTACCCCGGGACCTGGGGGCCCTCATCGCCCAAATGAAAAAATCGGGGGATTCCTCCCTCAGCGCTACTCTAAAAGACTACGGTCTATAATGAGGGCGCCGGATTTTTTATCCCGTTCCGCGTCCCGACGGGCCGCTGGACTGGGAAGGTTCTTGGGCAAGCCCAAGAGGAGCCCCGAAGGGGAAGCCTCCAGGGCGGTCCTCGAACCGGTTATCAGGGTCAGGCCCCACTCGGCGCAGGCGTAGCGGCCGTAGCGGCCCCGATCCAGGGGGAAGGGGTCCGAAATCACCCGGAGGTTCGCCGCCGGTTCGACCGGTTTAGCTTCGGGGGTCCTGGGGCCTGCGAAGAGGAAACTGAGGGTAGCCCGTTCTTTGGGTATCCCCGCGGCGATGGAGAGTTTTTTTAAGGATGCCGGGGCGGAGTCGGTTTCAAAGACAAAGTGACACCATTTCGCCCCCCGGCTTTCAGATTGTAGGGGACAGGGCCCCCCGTGGGGACAGGGGGCTAGGGGAAGACGGCCTTCCCGCAGAAGGGCGCTCCGCAGTTCGGCAATAAAGGCCCCCGAACGGGGGATACCGGGTTCCACCACCAGGATCGATCCGGAGGGGGACGCCAGGGAGTTTAACAGCCCCCCGTTTTTTTCCGCGAAGGACCACAGGGGGGCTCGGCTATCCCAAAAAAGTTCGTTGAACAGGTTTATCGCCGTCACCAGGGCCGCTCCGTCGCCCCGGATGGGATCGCCCAAGGCCCCCCGGATGGTAACCATGGTCCAGGGTTCCCCAGCCTCCTTCGTGAGGGCAGAAAAAATCTGTTTTCCCGCCTCCAGAATCTTGCCCGTCCGGTCTAGACAACGGAAGGTCAATCGCCTTTGTCGCAGATCCGGCCGGGCGATCCACAGGGCAAGGGGAAACGTGAGGGGCCCCGATCCTACATCGGTAACGAAATCCTGGTCTTGAAATTGTAACGGCAGGGAACCCAGCAGTCGAACTAGACGGAAAACGTTCCAGGGAAGAAAATACCGGAGGTAGGCCGAAAGGTGGGCCGCTTCCCCCAGATATCCATCGTTCCTCCGGCTCCGTTCGCTGGTTAAAAGCCGGGAAAGGTCCGCCACATCCCGGGCCAGGGTAGCGCGAAAACGGGCGGGCAGGGGGAAAACTTCGTCGATTACCCGTACCAGGCGCTCCAGGGCCACCTGGGAAGAAGGGTCGAGCTCTGGAAAAAGAAAGGATCCCATCCTAGTCCCCCGTCATATTTCGAACCATAAAATACACCGACAGTAGGTCCGCCCGCAGGTTGTAGATCTGGGCCCGCAGGTTTTGATTCCCCTGGGAAGCCTCTTTAATAAGCTGTTCCCGGGCGCCCTCCAGGGTAAAACGCCGCTCGTACAAAAGGTACCGCAGACGGTACAGGAGGGCCACATCCCGTTCGGTGTAGACCCGTCGTCCGCCCAGGTCTTTACGCACCTGTAAAAGGGGGATTTCCTTTTCCCAATACCGCAGAACGTGGGCCCGTATCCCCAAAAGCCGTTCTACCTCACCGATCTGAAACGTGGCCACCGGATCGCTCCCGGGCGTTCGCCTCGGTCCTTTTGGCTTCCCGTTCCTGCCGGGCGGTTTTGGGATCTTTGCGGGAACCTCGAATTTCTATGGACACGGGGATAAGGGAGTACCCCAAATCTTTGCGCAGTTTATTCCGCAAATACGCCACGTAGGAATCGGAAACCGCGTCGGGCCGGGAGGCGAAGATGACGAATTTTACCGGATTCGCCGAGGTTTGTACGGCATATCGAACCTTGAACCGGGTCTTGGGGCCCACGGGGGGCGGATACTCTTCCAGCCACCGTTGCAGGGCCTGATTCAGGGGTCCCGTGTCGATACGCCGAATAAGTTGGCCGTACATCCGAAGGGCCGTATCCAAAAGGGTTTCTATTCCCGTTCCGTTTTGGGCGCTGAGGGCTACCACGGGGGCATACTCCATTTGGCCGAAAAAATAGCGGATCCGGTCGACCGAAGCCTCAAAGGTGTTTTTGAGCTTCGGCATGGTATCCCACTTATTCAACACCAGGATAATACCCCTGCCCTGTTCGTGGGCCAGGGCGGCGATCTTTTTATCCTGTTCGGTAAGGCCCTCTTGGGCGTCGATAAGCAGAAAAACCAGGTCCGCCTGTTCCAGGGTCTTGATGGCCCGGTTTACCGAATAGTACTCGATGTTTTCGGTAACCCGGTTCTTTCGCCGAATGCCCGCGGTATCCAGCACCACGAAGGACCGTTTTTTATAGACAAAGCGGCCCTCCACCACGTCCCGGGTCGTGCCGGGAATATCGCTGACAATAGAGGCATCCGTGGCGGTCAACCGGTTGGAAAGGGTGGATTTTCCCGTGTTGGGCTTACCGATTATGGCGATCCGTATATCCCGATCCGCGTCCTGGTCCTCTTCGACCTTGGAAAAATCGAGCCGTTGAACGATGGCCTCTTCCAAATCAAAAATATTGTCCCCGTGCTCCGCGGAAATCGGGTACACGGTCTTGAACCCCTGGGAAAGCAGGTTCCAGGCGTAACTTTCCCGCCGCCCCCCCTCGGTCTTATTCACCGCCACGAGCAGTCGATCCCGGTGGGGACGCAAATACTCGATAAACTCCAAATCTTCGCTGGTCAGGTCCCCTGCTTCCAGAATTAGGACCACCAAATCGGCCCGTTCGATGGTTTCCTTGGTCTTTTCGATTACCAGGTCGTCCAGGGCTTCCCTGTCCAGCTTAAAACCGCCGGTATCCACCAGGGTAAGGGGGTAGCCCACCAAAAAAGCGGCGGCTTCCACCGGATCCCGGGTTACCCCGGGCGTTGGATCGGTTATGGCCCGGCGCTGACGCAACAGGCGGTTAAAAAGGGTCGATTTACCCACGTTGGGACGCCCAACCAGCACGACCACCGGTAGATTCCGGTATTTTTTATCGGGACTATACTCCATATACGCTAAAACTCCAAATGAATTTGTTACAAAATCGGGGCGGATTTCTCAGGGGCGGAAACCCGTGGATCGATGTCCGAAAGCCGAAAGGCCTCGGAACCTGGGCGACAAACCCTTAGGCGGGGAACCGCTGGTCCATCCACTTTTGGACCAAGGTTTGAACGTCCCGGTACGACGAAAGGGCCAGGGCGTTTTCCGCCAAAAGGCGACAATCGGAGGCCCTGGAGGATCGGATGACCTTTTTTACCCGGGGGATGGAGGAGGCGGACATGCTAAATTCATCCAACCCCAGCCCCAAAAGGATCCCCGTAGCCTGGGGATCCCCCGCCAATTCTCCGCACATGGCCACCGGGATGCCCATGGTATGGGCCGCATCGATGGTCCTTTTGATAAACCGGAGGACCGCGGGATGGAAGGGTTGGGCCAAATAGGCGGTCCGTTCGTTCCCCCGATCTACGGCGATAGAATATTGAACCAAATCGTTGGTTCCTATGGAAAAGAAGGCAGACCGTTTGGCCAAAATATCCGCGGTCATGGCGGCGGAGGGAATTTCTATCATGGTTCCCACTTCCAGGTTTTCGGCGAAAGCCTGGCCCCGCTTCCGGCATTCGGCCTTGGCTTCCTCCAGCACCGCCAGGGCGTCTTCCAGTTCCTCTATCCCCGAAATCATGGGGAACATAATTTTAAGATTTCCTTCCACGCTGGACCGGAGCAGGGCCCGCAGTTGGGTTTTAAAAAGGTCCCGGTGGGAAAGGCAAAACCGGATGGCCCGCCACCCCAACAGGGGATTTTTTTCCGCCTTGGACTGTAGTTCCGGGATTAGCTTATCCCCCCCCACGTCCAGGGTTCGGATGGTTACGGGTTTGCCCCCCATGGCAGAGACCACGGTGCGGTAGGCCCGGTACTGTGGCTCCTCGTCCGTGGCGCTCCCCTGGGTTAAAAAAAGGAACTCGGAACGGTACAGCCCGATACCCTCGGCGCCGTATTGGATCGCGTGTTCCGCCTCTTCGGGAATTTCAATATTCGCCTTTAGTTGGACCCGGACTCCATCCAGAGTTTCCGCGTTTAAATCCCGCAGAGCTCCCAATTCCCCGGCTATTTTTTGCAAATTCACCGTAATGGTCCGGTACTTTTGCAGGGTAGTTTCGTCGGGGTTGACGATTACCCGGCCTGAATTGCCGTCCACCGCCACCGTATCGCCGTCCTTAATCTCCAAGGAGGCGTTCGAAAGCCCCAGGACCGCGGGGATCTCGAAGGCCCGGGCCAAAATCGCCGTATGGGAGGTCATGCCGCCCATATCCAAAACCAGGGCCTTAACGTGGGACTTGTTCATGATCAGGGCGTCGGAGGGCAAAAGATCGTGGGCCACCAGCACACAGTCCCAGGTTAACTCGGTCAGGGAAATTTTTTTTATGGAAAGTAAATTATTTAAAAGCCGCCGGGATACATCGTAGATATCCGCCGCCCGATCCCGCAGGGCCGGGTCTTGGGCGGTACTCAACTTTTGAGCCAGGGCGCGGGAATTTTCCCAAACGATCCATTCTATATTTTCCAGATTCGATTCGAGCCGATTTTTAAGCTGATCGTGGATATCCTCGTCCGAGAGCATCAACAGGTGGGCTTCGAAGATTTTGGCCTGGTCATCCCCCATCTCCCTCTGAGCCCTATCCCGTAAATCCTGGACTTCCCTTTGGGCCGATTGGTTCGCTTCCACAAAACGCTTCCACTCCCCCTCTACGTTTCCCTGTTGTATGGAATACCGGGGAATTTGGGAGAAGATATCGTCTTTGTACAGAAAAACCTTCCCGATCGCCACACCGGAGGAAGCGGGAACGCCAACCAATTCTTTCATTATATTGAAGCATACCCCAAAGAAGAGTACACTGTCAAACCTCTATGGAAACCGACACCCGACGTTCCCCCGACTGCCTAAAGTGCGTATACTTTAAAGTTTCCTGGGATCCCCACTTTCCCCGGATCTGTACCCTGTTTGCCATAAAAACCCGTCATTTACCCTCCATCGAGGTATTTCAAGCCACGGGGCACCAGTGTCCATCCTTTACACCCAAGGGAGGCTTGCAATGAGGGCCCTGTTAATTCAAAGTCCCTTTGTCCAGCTGAACACCCCCTACCCGGCGCCTTACTACTTACAGGCTTTTTTCAAGTCCCAATCTATCCCCGTGGAGGTCCGGGACCATTCCATCGGTCTTTTTGAACGGATCTTTTCCGTTCCGGCCTTGACTCGGATTTTTGCCGACGCCGCCGAGGTTTTAGGTTCCCCCCAGGGCAGGGAACCCCGTGGTGGGGCGGGGAGCCAGTCGGCTTACCGGCCGGAGTTTCGGAAGGCGGCGTTCCGTCGGGAGGCCGAACGGTTCCTCTCCCAGGCCCCCTGGTGGATCCGGTCCATCGAACCAATACTGGAAATACTGCGGGGAAAAAGCGTGGAATACGGCCACTTTCTTACCCTGGCCAACGGAACCTTCCCCTCGGGGCCCCGAACCGACGCCCTGCTGGCCCAGACCCTTGGGGAATCCGGGGAAGCCCCGGGGCGGTACAGCGGCACCCTGAACGATCGCCGCATCGCTTCGGCCCTCTTGGCGGACCTGGCGGATTTTATCACCGCGGTGCTGGACCCTACGTTTTCGTTAATAAAGTACGCCGATTCCCTAGCCGCCAGCGTACGATCCTTTTCTACTGTGGAAGGGGCCTTGGACGGGTACATCCTGCGGACCTTCTACGGCCCCCTTTGCCAAGAGGAATGGAAGGCCCTGGACCCAGGACCGGGGACACCCAACGGAAACGGGGAGCCGACTATCCTGGCCTTTACCCTCCCCTTTCCCGGTACCCTGGTCGGCGCCCTTTTCGCGGCTCGCTCCGCCCGGGCCTACGGGAACGAAGCCCTGGTAACCATAGCCGGGGGCGGGTACGTGAACACGGAGCTGCGCTCGATTCGAGCAAAACGGTTGTTCGATTATTTTGATTTTCTCTGTTTTGACCGGGGTTACGGCGCCCTTTCCGACATCCTAAAGGTCCTGCGAAGGGTCGATCCATCCCGCCGTTCCCGGGGAAGGGCGTACTTTTTCCCACCCCAGGACCGGCCCCTCTACAAAACCCTGTACCGGTCTCCCCTTACCGGAGAGCTCGTGGGAAACTGCGACGGGTTTCCGGAAAGGGAGGGGACCACGGAAAACCACCGGGAGTCGGGAACCCCGGCCCCAGAAACGGCCCAGGGGTTCGACGAACTGGAGCGGAGGCTGTCGACCACCCTGTTCCCCGACTATTCCGCCGTGGATTTTTCCCGCTACATTTTGGCGGTGGACGACGAAAACCCCATGCATCGCCTCTGGACCGAAGGCCGCTGGCTAAAGGCCTACCTGGCCCACGGTTGTTACTGGCACGCCTGCGCGTTTTGCGACGTCCAACTGGATTATATCCGGGGCTTTTCGCCTGTCAACGTGGAGGCCCTTTTTAACCACCTGGCAAACCAGGCAAAACGGACGGGAATCCGGGGACTTCACCTGGTGGACGAAGCGGCCCCGGTGGCGTCCCTGGTTCGCCTGGCGGAGCTGAACCGGGCCGCCGCTCTTCCCCTGGTATTTTGGGGCAATATCCGTTTTGAACGGGACTTCTCCCCCGACACGGCGGCCCTGCTGGCCGCTGGGGGCCTGATCGCCGTATCCGCCGGTATCGAGGTAGCCACCCCCGGGGGCTTTAAACGACTGGGAAAAGGTATAGGCTTGGAGCAGGTGGTTCGCGCGTGCGCCGCCTTTAAGGAAGCGGGGATATTAACCCACGCCTATCTGATTTTTGGCTACTACGACCAGGATGATCAAGAAATTATCGATTCGGTGGAAACCCTGCGCCAACTGTTCGAGGCGGGCCTGTTGGATTCGGGCTTTTGGCATAAGTTTGTCCTAACCCGACACTCCCGGATCTACGCCGAGTGGAAACGGGGCCGCCACCCCCGATTACGGGTAGAGGACGAAGCCCCGGAGGATCAAAATCCAGATTATTTTGCCGATAACGATCTGCGCTTTTCAGGGGAGTCTTCCTTTGACCGTTTTAGCGGTCCCCTGGACACCCTATTATCCCGATGGATGGCCGGAGATACCTCCACTCCGGTAGGATCGGCCTTTCCTTTTTCAGTCCCCCCGCCCAAAATACCCCCGGATACGGTGCTCCAGCTGTTGGATCGCTACGCCCGGGACCGGGAAGAAGAACGGGACCGGGGCATCGGGCTATGGGTACCGAAAATCCGAGCGGAGGCCCCGGAAAAAGGGGACCCTACAGAGGGGAGCCCCACGGATAAGCTGGTATTTCTCGGTTCCCAGCCCATGGTTGACGGCGGAAGTACCCGGGGCAAGACCCAGGGGGGGATACCTACCTGCGCTGGTGGTGGCGCCTGGAGGAATGTCGGATTAAACTTTCCACCCCCCAGCAGGCCCAGGACCTACGGGAACTGTTGATCGCCGCATCGGGGCTAAACGGCGTAGCCCGAGGGGAGTTTCAACGCGCATGGACTCAAATACTCTCGGGTTCCGATGACCCTGCCGGGGACCTCGCCCCGAAGGGGACCACACCAGCGAAGGGCCACGCCCTCGACGCCCAGCTTCGACGAAAGGGGCTCGTGATCCTGCGGAGGATGGAAGAATGAGACAGCCTCAATTGGTTTTTAGAGGGGATTCAAGAATTTTAATATCCCCTGGGTTTTTCTGCCGATAATATCGTGGGTAAAAGGAGCAATACGGGTGGGCTGGATAAACAAGTTTATTGTACGGCACGTGCCTTTTGAATACCTTGCCATGGTGGTGGGCTTTATTTTGCTTATTACATCCATAGGTTTTTTAATCCTGCAAAACCAAGATCTTATCCTTTTGGAAAGTAAAAATTCCGAGTTGTACGAAGACACCCGGGCGATCGATACCACCTTTATACAGGTTATAAAAGCCGCCACCGATGCCCGCCGTTTTGTCCGCTCCCAACAGGCCGAGGACCTGGCCACCTATCAGGGGAATTATCAGAAATCCATCCACCTTTTAGATGTGACGGGGGACGAAATCTCCAAAGGGGTATTACAACGGGTCTCCGTGGATATTGAGGAACTATTTCTTAGCATCCTTTGGGATCTGCGAAAAACCTTAAACGCGGTAAACGACGTGGTCATCACCGTTCCGGTCGATGAAGTCGAAGGCCACCCCCCGAGCGCCACCAACGACACTATAACCGGAAAGGAAGTGAACAACCTGATCGACCGGATCTACGGCCTCCACGAAACCAAACTTTCTGCGGTGGATCGCCTGCGGGAACAACGGTCCGAACGTCTGGCAAAAACCATGGCCCAGAACAATCTACGCACCTCCGTGGGGATTGTGGTTTCCATTCTCTTTTTTATGCTCTCGTTCATCCTCCTACGGAACAAAATGGTTACCATTCGCCGTTATTCGATGGAACTAAAAGAGGAAACCCAGCGGGCCCAGCGGGCGGAACGGGTTAAAAGCGAATTTCTGGCGAACATGAGCCACGAAATCCGCACCCCCATGACGGCGATCCTTGGCTTTAGCGAACTTTTACACGACGGGATCACGGACCCCAAGTACCGGTCCTACGTCACGGGTATCCAGACCAGCGGCAAGGCCCTGCTGGCCCTGATCAACGATATTTTGGATCTTTCTAAAATCGAGGCGGGCCGGATGACCATAAAGCCCCGGGGAATCGATCTCCCCTCCTTTATTTCCACGGTAGATCTTATTTTTAGTCAGATGGCGAAAAACAAGGGTCTGGAATTCTCCATCCAGATCGCACCGGAGGTACCGGAAAAGGTGGTGATGGACGATAACAGGGTCCGCCAAGTTTTGACGAACCTCCTGGGAAACGCCGTAAAATTCACCCATAGCGGATTTATCCGCCTTTCTGTTTCCATAGAAAAGGATGGCCAGACCGGGGTGCCCCAACTGTGCTTCGCCGTGGCCGATTCGGGGATCGGGATTTCCAAACAGGACCAGACGGTGATTTTTGACGCCTTCCGGCAAGCCGACGGCCAGACGACCCGAAGTTACGGTGGTACCGGCCTCGGGTTGAGCATATCCCTTCAATTGGCCAGGCTCATGGGGGGTACCATTACCGTTCAAAGCGAGGAACACCGGGGTTCCACCTTTACGCTTATCCTTCCCCTGGAACAACGTATTTTGGAGATCAGCGCTGGAGGAGAAAAACCGGGAACCCCGGACGGCAAAACCGTCAAAAAGGATATCCATCTAACCGGGGGCACCGTACTAATCGTGGAGGACGAACCCTACAACAGGACCATACTGCGGGAATTTTTGGGGGACCAGCAGGTACGGATTATAACGGCGAACAACGGTCTGGAAGCGTTGACCCTATTGGAACAGTAAACCGTAGACGTGGTCGTAACGGATATGATGATGCCAAAAATGTCGGGGTCCCAATTGATACAGCGGATACGGGCCTCGGAAAAGCTCCGGTCCATCCCCATCATCATTGCCTCCGCTTCGACTCCCCCGGAACAGTATATGGACCTCCCGGAAATTCAGGGTTTTTTAAAAAAAACCTTCCGTCGTTCGGACTTTCTCGCCCTCCTGGCCCCCTATCTGCCCCACGAGGAATGTCCCTGCATCGAAGAGGCGGCCCCACTGATCGGCGGGAAACCCAGGACGGCGGAAGAAAGCTGGGGAGTCGTGGACGAATCGGTCCGGAAGGCCCTGGTGGAAAAGTACGAAAAACGCTTAAAAATGCTTCGGGTAACCCTTTCCATGGATGGGATCGCCGAACTAGGCCGGGATTTGACGGCGGAAGGGCAGGAGCGGCGCTGGGAAGCCCTGGCGGAGTACGGAAAAACCTTGAGTACCGCCGCAGAAAATTTGGACATCGACGCTATCTCCCAACTTTTTATCCGATTAGGAGCCCTTTTGGGGTATGTTGACGGTGCCTAGGATCGGTTCTATGATATTTGCATGGCACAATGGACGACAACGAACCGCCCTAAGGTTCTTATTGTAGACGACGAACCCGTCAATTTGCGTATTTTAGGGAGCCTGCTCCAGCAAAAGGGTCTGGATGTGGGCTTTGCCAGCAACGCCGCCCAGGCTTTGGAATCCCTAAAATACCGGGTCCCCGATCTATTTTTGTTGGATATCATGATGCCCCAGGTAGACAGGTAAAAAACCAAGGAAGAATTCGCCACCATTATGGATACCTACAAAGAGGTTACCGAATAACGATGCGGGTACTGGTGATCGATGACGAAGCCCTGATGCGCCAAACCTACCGGGCTATCTTTAAGACCACCGATTGGCAAGTCTACTACGCCAGTAACGCGGAAGAAGGGCGGATCCTTCTGCGGGATCGAACGCCGGACGTAATTCTCTGCGATGTGGGCCTGCCGGATCAACGGGGAACCGATCTGGTCCAACGGTTTCGGGAAAAAGGGGTCACCACACCCATTCTTTTTGTCAGCGCCCGGGGGGAACCGGAAGATAAAATTCTCGGTTTAGACGCCGGTGGCGACGATTATATAAGCAAGCCATTCGACAGCGATGAATTGCTAGAGAGGATCAAGGCCCTCTACCGGCGCAACCGCCTTTATAGAAGAGAACAACCAGAAATGCAAGAAAGAGATGGCTTATAAATGTATTTACTTGATACAAACACCTGTATCTTCATTAAAAATAAAAGCCATTACAGGTCTTAGAAAAATTAAAAAGTGTATTAGATGAGAATAGATTCCCTAACCTGGTTAAGGAGGCTTACCAGAGCTTCCGTTTTTACAGGCTTACCCAGGAAGGCATCGAAGGTATCCCGTATTTCTGGGGTAAAGGGGTTCGCGGTCAACGCGATGAGGTAGACAAAGGCCCCTTCCTTTCGCGCCAAATCTCGGATTTCCCGGGCCGCCTCCAAGCCGTCCTTGAGGGGCATAGAAATATCCAGCAATACTATAGGCGGCTTATGGTTACGGTAAACCTGAACGGCCTGTTCGCCGTTGACCGCCGTAACGACCCGATCGCAGAGTCGCGCCACGGTACGGGACAACCACAGAAGGATAATACCTTCGTCATCCGCAATTTCTATACAGTAGGGTTTGGTGTTTTGGCTTTCCATACCTTTACCATACAAAAGGGTTATGACATTTTTATGACAACGGGGCACCGATGAACCTGTCAGACTGATGGATTTTTCGTTCCCCCAAGACCGCTTTGGGGTCTAAAAATCCCGACAAACCGCTAGAAAGGTTGCCTATGGGCCCGATATGGTTTATGATAGGGCCACAATAGTAACGAGGTGCTGAATGATGGATGATCAAGCCCCATCTATACTTATCGTGGACGACAATCCCGATAATTTAAAGATCATTGGGAGTTTTTTACGAAAGGAAGGTTACGCTATCCGTCTTGCCCAAAGTGGTCCCAGCGCGATCGAAAGCGCCGCCAAGCCGGTTAGTTTCCCCTTCCCTCCTTTTATTCAGGATGTCTTTGAACAATTATCCCATGGGGCCGAACAAAAATCCATTCGCCTGATCGAGCCCCCCACCGTCGAGGCCTTTGTGTTCGCGGATATGGAGATGACCCAAACAATTGTACGTAATTTTGTGTCCAACGCCATCAAATTCACCCCCCCGGGAGGAACCATCCGCGTAGAGTTACGACAGGAAGGGGAATTCCAAGAAATCGACGTGATCGATACGGGAACGGGGATTCCCCCGGAAAAACAAAAAACCCTCTTTACCAATAATGTACAGTCATCCCGGGGAACCGACGGGGAAAAGGGAAGCGGCCTGGGGCTCCTGATCTGCAAAGAACTGGCGGAACGGCAGGGAGGGTCCGTGGGGGTAGAAAGCGAACCGGGCAAGGGGAGCCGCTTCATTTTACGACTCCCCAGGGCCGTCCAATCCTAGGATCTAGCGGTTTGTCGGACAAGTCCGACAAACCGCTAGGCGGGATCCCTCAGTTTAAAGTCCCCAAAACCGGCGTAAATTTTTTCGATGCTTCGGTGGTTTTCCTCGCTTACCTCGGCCATTTTTTTGATGGTATCGGTGATGTTTTGGATATTTTGATTGGCCTCGTTTACCCTGTCCTTGATGGTTTCCGTGATGGTCAGCAAATTATCCATCTCCTTACCAATTTCTTTGCTCCCCGTTTCGGTTTCGGCGGCAAAATCGCCCACCCGGGTGGTAACCTGGGTAATTTCATCCAGGGCTACGAGGACCTCCTTTGAGGCCTCCTGTTGTTCCGTCATAGCGGATTGAATAAAGGATCGGCCACTATTTACTTCGTTGATCCCCGTATTAATGATTTCAAAACTTTCCTTAACCTCGGAGGAACTAACCACCACCTGATCGATCACCCCTTGTATGGCCTTAAGGTTTGTGGCGATGCCCTTCGACTGAACCGCCGAATTTTCCGCCAACTTCCGTATTTCGTCGGCCACCACCGCGAAACCCCGACCGTGTTCCCCCGCGTGGGCGGCTTCTATAGCGGCGTTCATGGCCAAAAGGTTGGTCCTTGCGGCGATACCGGAAATAAGGCTGTTCGCCTCCTGCAATAGTTTTGACTGTTGGGTGATCATTTTAATCTGCTCGATCAGGGGATCCAGTTTTGCCTTGCCCTCCTCCGAGGCGTGAACCAGCTTCACGGTTTTCTCGTTTCCCTGGGACAGGGAGTGTTCCACCCGGTTAATCGTTTCGAGCATTTGACGAATCGAAGCGGTAGATTCGGTTACCGCCGCCGATTGGGTATCGATAAGTTTTCTCAATTCCGCGATATTGCTCAAAAATTGCTGAAGGGTCGCCGATGATTCCACCACGCTGGCCGACTGCTGAATCATACTCTCCTGGATCGTTCTCAGGGTTTCAGAAACTTCGGTGGAAGCCTGGGTCGTATTTTGCATCCCCTCGTACAGGGTAGAGCCGATGGACCGCAATTTTTTTGTTTCTTCCTGAATCGTTCGTATTCGACTACTTAAGTTTTCGGCGAAATCGTTAAAATACCCCGCCAGGCGACCCAACTCGTCCTGGGCCCGCACCTCCAGCCGGGCGGACAAATCCCCGCTCCCCGTGGCTATGGAAAGGAAGGTGCTGGAAATTTGGCCCACCGGTTTGCGGATAGACGAGACGAAGGCAAGCCCCATGATTACCAGGACGATAATAAGGACCAGGATAATCGTCATAAAGGTATAAAATTCCCGTACATAGGACCTTAAAATTGTAGTAGACCGGGTTAGGAGATTTTTTAACTCATTTTGGGAGACCATATTGAGGGATTCTACCACCTTAGAGGCCGAGGCCCAGAGGGCGTCGTAGTTTGTTTTATACTGAACCACATCTGCCGTCGAGGTAGCGTATAGGCCAAAGACTTCGAGCAGGGCATCCTTCATCAGGGAAAAGTCCCCACTTTGAAGCACCTTGTCGATGGTTTCCCTAGACTGGGCCGAGTAAATGATAGCGGGGCTGTTTAGGTTGATTTCGATGCTTTCAAAATCCTTGATTAAAGAAAGCATAGCCTCCCGTTCCTTTAACCGGTTAGAACTGGAAATAGCACCGCTTACGAGACCCCGAAACCGAGCCGCCCCCTCTTGGGCTTCCTGAAGAACCGCAATGGACGACATTACCTTGCCCAAACCCCCAATGGTCGGTTGATTCACCGCCTTATTGCTAGACCCCATCAGGGTTCGGATGGATGGCGTATACGCGTCGATAACCCTTTGGGGCGAATCAAATCGTTTTTCATCCACCTGGGACCGGAGCGTATTAAGGGCCCCCGTAAAAGCAGAAAAGTCCATTTTCAGATACCGGGCCCGCGAAATAAGGGAAAGCTCGGCGGGTAGCAACGCGTCGACCTTTTTTCGTTGGTCATCCACCGCCTGGCGGTTTGAACCAGAACCAACGTAGATAGACGTCAGCCCCCGCTCCTTTTGCAACTCCGTAATAAGATTCATGGTGCTGGCTATTAACTCGATATTATCCCTTTGGCTTTGATAGGTTTTGTACTCCCCGTACTTGCCAAGGAATAAAATGCCTTGAGAAACTATTAAAGTCCCCAGGGGTAACAAAAAAAGTCCGAATAATTTTACCCGTAACGAAAGACCCATGATTTTAGCTCCTTAGATGTACAAAGTAGAATAGGAAAGAACACGGGAGAAGTCAAGAAAAAATTAGTAGTTTGTCGGACTTGTCCTTGAGGATTTTCCTATGGTAAGGTTCTTCCACCGGTAGCTCAAATAGGGAGGCTAAGCCCATGAGGATAGTCTGTTTGGATTTGGAAGGGGTCCTGATTCCAGAAATTTGGATCGCCTTTTCGGAGGCCTCGGGAATTCCGGAACTGCGGCGCACGACCCGGGATGAACCGGATTATGATAAGCTTATGCGGTTCCGCCTGGACCTCCTGCGGAAACGGGGCCTCCGGCTGAGGGACATTCAAGCGGTGATCAACACCATGGAACCCCTGGACGGGGCTTGGGAATTCCTCCGCTCGTTGAGGGAACGGACCCAGGTCATTATCCTGTCGGATACCTTTGAACAGTTTGCCAAACCCCTCATGGCCAAACTCGATTACCCTACCCTCTTCTGCAATACCCTCGTCGTCGATCCCGATGGTACCGTTTCGGATTACCGGCTCCGGCAAAAGGAGGGAAAGATGCACGCCGTCATGGCGCTCAAGAGCATCAACCTGGAAATTTTCGCGGCGGGGGATTCGTTTAACGATCTTGCCATGATCCGCCAAGCCGACGGGGGCTGTCTTTTCCGGGCCCCCACGACGATCCAAAATAGCTGTCAGGATTTAGCCTGTGTGCAGACCTACGATGAATTGTTGGCTCAGATCGATTCCTTCCTGTCGGCCAAAGCGGTGGGCCCGGCCAACGGCGGGAGAATCGGTTAACGGCGGGTCCGGTCAACGGCGGTCGATAAGCCGACGGAGGACCGTATCGTTCTGCCGCCAGTCGGAAGAAGTCTTAACCCGCAGATCCAATTCCACCTTCCAGTCAAAAATGCGGTTCAAATCCCGCTGGGCCGCCTGGCGAATCGCCTTGATCTGGCCTCCCCCTTTGCCCACCACGATGCCCTTTTGGGATTCCCGTTCCACGATGATAAACGCCCGGACCCACAGACGGCTCCCCTCGTCTCTCAGCTCCGTATCCTCCACGTCCACGTAGATCGAGTGGGGCAGTTCCTCCCGGAGCCGATTCATCGCCTTTTCCCGGATAATCTCTGCGATACGGAACTGAACGTCCTGGTCCGTGTAGGTATCCCCATCGTACAAGCCCTCGCCTTCCGGGGCCATACGGAATAGGACCCCCAGAAGCTCATCGATCCCCGTTCCCTGGATGGCCGAAATGGGAAGAATCCGGTCCGCTGGAAGATTCGGAAGTTTTTCTGCCACAAAGGCCCTGGCGGCCCCCACATCCGAGCGGGGCGCGTCGGTCTTGTTGATAGCCACCACCAGGGAATCGCCGTGGGCTCCGAGGGTGGAAGCGATCGCCTCTTCCTCGACCCCCGGGGACCTCAGGGCGTCCAGAAGATACAGGATCAGATCCGCTTCCGCCAAAGATCGGTCCGAAACTTCCATCAATTTTTTATTTAACTTTTTGTCCGAAACATGACGCCCCGGGGTATCCACAAATACCAACTGCCCCTCCGGACGATTCACAATTCCCCGAATTGCGTTTCGGGTCGTCTGGGGGACCGGGCTAACAATGGAAACCTTTTGACCGCAGAGGGTGTTGATAAGGGTAGACTTACCCGCCGAAGGTCGGCCCACAAGGGAAACAAAGGCTGATTTCATAGGTGGAACCCTATACCATCCTGTAGCGAATAGCAAGCTTGCTTCAATGAAGGCTACGGGGGGCTACTCAAGAGGAAACCCCCGGAGGTTCGATCCTGCCATCCTGCGGACCATTGACATTGTTTCCAATATTTGAAATATTATATATAAATAACCTTTAAAAACCAATTGTTTTTAGAGGTGTCTTAAGCCATTCCTTACAGAAATGGCGATTTCAAGGAGAAACAACGGTGACGTTAAGTACGATTCTTTTAGTTAAGGGATTGATCGCGGCTCTTATTGTGGGATTTGTAACCGCTTCGATTAAGTCGTGGATAGATCGGGTATTCCTGGTCATTATGCTGGTCGGTATACTGGGTCTCCCTATCAGACAGGCGATTATTGTTAACCTGGGGGTCGTGGCCCTTGCTTCCTTGGTGATGATTTTTCGGGAACGGAAACTTTTACACCCCGCGGGCCCTATTGGAAAATATGAATGGGTTCTGATAGCCATACCCGCAATCCTTGGAGGATTAGCCGGGCGACTAGCCGCCTCGGTTCTTTCACCGAAGGTACTTTTAGCGATACTGGGTCTTTACGCGGTAGGGGTGGGACTTCGTATCCTTTTTATTAAACCCCTGGGGGAACGGGAAACCAAGGGCCATCCCGCGTGGCTCATGCCCATCGCCCTTGGAAGCGGCCTCTTTGAGGGGCTCATCTCCGCCGGGGCAAAACCCTTCACGGTCCCCGCCTACAACAACGCCATGGGACACCACCCCAAACAGGCCTACGCTTTCGCGACCCTGGGCGTTGTAAGCGCCACGTGGACCGCCCTCATTACCCAATTTGCCCTGGTTTCCGTTCCCACCGGTTCCGAATTGATCCTTTCCCTCTACGAATTCCTCATCATTACCGCCGTGGCGTTTTTGGTGGACCGTTTTTGGACCCAGAAACTGCAAAAGGTGGTGAATTATACCATCGCCCCGATCCTAATCATCGTGGGGATCCGATTTTTCGTGACGGCCCTACGCTAAATCACCGTGGCGGGGTAGAAGGATTCCTTACAGGAATGGGGATCCTTTTACAGAGGATCGGAGGCCTTTTTAACCATAGGGCGCCCCAAAAAACTCGGTTATATTTTTAGAGGCGCCTGATCAAATCCTTACAGGATTAGCATATAAGTCTGCCATAATCTTTTTTCCCTGGGGGTGGATAAAATCGGTGGAATTCTTATATTACCACTGAAATAATAATGAGACAATTCTAAAAACATCAGTTTTTAGAATTGTTTTGCTAAAATCGCAATTCCGATAGTAATGTATATATTCAAGCCAGTACTGCCTCGAGTAGCGCGGGAATCCGGGAAGCCTTGTATAACGGTTCAAAATAGACCCGCCGACCTTCGTCCTCGACCATTGCTTCGGGGCCATCGTACAATACTACCGCGACACGGGTTTCTGGATAAAACCTAAAGAAATGCCTTATTCCCGGTGGCAGTTTTCCGGTTTTCCAATTGGACTTGACCTCGATCGGCAGGAACGCCCTGTCCCGTTCAAGCACAAAATCTACTTCCTTACCGTCGGCGGTACGCCAATAGTGGATGCTGTAGCGAATGTCCACCGTCTTGCGGAGTTCCCAGTATACAAAAGCTTCCCGGATCATACCGGCATCGGGTCTCTGCGCCGTGGGCCGAAAGTCCTGGACTATGGCGTTGATAACGCCCTGGTCGTACAGATAGTATTTATTGATTCGGACAAGCTCTTTACCCTTATTCGTACTGAGCGGAGGAACTAAAGCCAAAACATACGTTCCCTGCAGGACATCGAGGTAACGATCCACCTGACGCGCCGACACACCAGCCACCACCGAAAGATTGTTTTTGTTCAATTGCGAGCCATTGTTCAACGACAACCAGGAAATCATCTTGTTGAACGAGATCACCGATTCGTCATTTAGAAACGACTTTATATCTTTGGCAATATAAGTCCGGTAAATGCCGAACAGGTACTCCCGTTTTTCTATCTCGTCGGACAAGTTTACGATACCGGGCATGGCACCGAACCTCAGGAAGGTATCCAAGTGCTTCCTGTACCCAGCCATAGCATCGACCCGCGTGGCCTCACCGGCCAGGGGCAAACGAGCCAGATCCGGCTCCGTACCTGTAAGCCATTCCGCATAGGTCAAGGGATATATAATCGTCTCACTCTTGCGGCCTACGAGGGATTCCTTGAGGTGAGCCTGGATCTCCAAGGATGAAGAACCGGAAGCGTACACCTTGATGTGGGGATTCAGGTCGAATATAGCTTTGAATACCGACGAAATATTTTTACAGTACTGGAACTCATCAATAAAAACCAGAGGATGGCGTACCTGGCGGATGAAGGATGTATAGCCCTCGTTGAACAGTGCCAGATGGAGGGGATTTTCCAGATTATACACATCCGCAGGAAGGCCAAGTCCCTCTTGTATCATGCCGAGCAAGGTTGATTTGCCGACCTGGCAGCTCCCCAGAAGTATACTCAGTGTACGCTTGCCAGCCTGCTCTATCAGCTTGGCGGTATCTTTACGTGGAATCATGCTGATAATTTAAACGAATCCGTAGAAAATATCTAGATATTTTCATCACATTTATACATTCATTATGACAGCCCTCTTTAACTATGGGGGCTCGATATTTTTCACCACTTTGAGCCTAAAGGGAAGTTGACCTTTTTTTATGGTTTTGATATATTACACAAATAGTAATGTTTCAATATTTCTTAACAAAGAATGAGGTAAACGATGGAACAACCGGAGTATCAAACCTACAAGGTACAATTACAGCGACCGGCGAATAGCCCGCGCTCTACCGTTCGGGTACGTGATTTTCACCTAGAAGTAGGGACCACCAGCGGCGATCCGAACGCGGGTTTTAATCCCGCCGAAACCCTCCTTTCCGCGGTAGGGGGCTGTATTACCAGTTCTTTTTTATTGGTCGCGAAAAACAGCGACGTTTCCGTAGGGGCCCTTTCGGTGGAGGTAAGCGGCATTCGTCAAAGTACGCCGCCACAACTGGTATCGGTTAATTTCGTTTTATCGATACAATCTCCCGCGGAGGATGAAAAAATTGATCGCCTTCTATCCATCGCGGAACGGAATAGTACGGTCATATCCACCCTGAGAAAGGCAATTCCCGTTATCGGTTCGTGGAACCGATTATCCCAAGGTATTTGAGTCCCCTCTATAAACCAATTTTTATAGAAGGGACTTAAGCAATTCCTGTAAGGAATTGCGATTTCAGCGGAACAATTCTAAAAATTGATGTTTTTAGAATTGTCTAATATTTTATAGGAGCAATGTATGAGCGAATCGAGACGAGAAATGAAGGTTTTAATTACGGGCGAAAGCGTGAACCCCACCAGAATTGATCTTAGGGCGGGAAAATTCACTATGGTGATCGATGAACCCACGTCCATGGGGGGTACCGACCAAGGACCTTCCCCGGTACAGGTTCTCCTGCTCTCCCTAGCGGGTTGTTTGAACGTTACGGGACACGAGGTGGCCAAACAGCGGAATTTGGTACTCCACGGGATAAAAATAAAAATCGAAGGTGTGATGAACCCCTGTACCTTCCTCGGTTGTTCCTTCGAAGAACGGGCGGGGTTTCAAAAAATCAACGTTCAAGTTACCCCGGATTTTGAAAACGCGACCCACGAACAAATTACCGCTTGGCTCGAAGAAACCGAACGCCGTTGTCCTGTGACGGATAATATTAAAGCCGATACCACGGTGGATGTTCAGCTAGGGTAACCCATGAACCAACGCACCCCGAAGTCCCAAGGTACCATCACCGCCATTCCCTGGTGGGCGCCATAGCGCTTCCCTCAACGATGGCCCGCAGGATGCTGGTCCATGACCAGTGGGGTGTACGACATTTTTGTGCAAAGCTAAGCCGAAGCCCTTCGACGAGCCCAATAGCCATCGAAACGGTTGCTGAGCCTGCTACAGCGGAGGGCAGTGATGGCATTGGCTCCCAGGAGTGTCCAGTGCATGCCTGCCCGCTTGAGCCGAGTTCCGACGCCCACTTTGCACCCAGCCTCAAGGACCCCGCTTGACGTACAAAGACCTTGTTTACGAAAGAGCGGGTACTGCATTCGATGTCTATTTTGTGCGCCGGACTTCGATAATAGCTCGTATCGACATTCAAGGTCGCTTCCAATAACTGTGCTGCAATCCGGAGAGCACTCTGGCGGACATTCATTTCCACATCTTCAAATCGGAATGCCTTGTGCACTGTTTGGTCGGATATATAATTGAAGCTGTCCCGTAACTTAGGAAGTTACGGGACAGCCTCAATTTGGATGCTGACTTTGATAGCCGTCTCACTTCTTAGTACTGTCGAAAGCATGGCCACGCCCTGTTCAGTAAAAGCATAGGGCAGATAACGGCGGCCGCCCCAACTTGAGGTCACAAATTGTGACCTCAAGATTTCCAGTTCTGTTTCGGAAACCTGAAACATGAACTCCGCAGGAAATCGATCAATATTTCTTTTGACGGCCTGGTTTAAGACTTTGGTTGGCACATCGTAAAGCTCGGCTAGTTCCTCGTCGAGCATGACCTGCACGCCACGCAGGGTGTAAATACGTTCAATTTTAGAATCCCTTCCCCCTGCACATGCGGACCCCTTTGACCGAATCCTCATATCCCAGGCGAGGGCAGAAGCATAACTGTTATTAACACAGGATGCAAAGCTGGCCGCCTACGGCGATGAAGTTCGACTTGTATAACCAAAATATAACATCCACAGAATAAAACCTGTCCCGTACCTTCCGCAGGTACGGGACAGCCGCGCTTTCTATAATGGCCGAGGAAATCAGAGAATATGCCCCGCTTCATGATAATTAAAAATAATTGAGGCTGTCCCGTAACTTAGGAAGTTACGGGACAGCTTCTTTAATGTCGCATTTTCGTAGGATTTTAGCGATTTTTCTTGGTTTTAATACGTCGAAAGGGTAAAAAACGCTAAAATCCGAGAAAATACAAGGGCTGTCTGATAACTAACAGAGTTATCAGACAGCCTCAATTACTAGTTTGACTCATTATTCTTGTATATATTATAATTGTGCCTGTCCCGTAACTTAGGAAGTTACGGGACAGTTTCCTTAATGTCGTATTTTCGTAGGATTTTAGCGGTTTTACCTACTTTTAATACGTCGAAAGGGCTAAAAACGCTAAAGTCCGAGAAAATACAAGGGCT
>Ga0272446_1000926_pt1 | contig 44654 bp, 44 predicted proteins | sample YNPCB0061_FD_194587 | JGI IMG/M metagenome (GOLD analysis project Ga0272446, IMG submission 194587) | Hot spring microbial mat communities from Yellowstone National Park, WY, United States - YNP-CB-006-1 | ecosystem: Environmental > Aquatic > Thermal springs > Hot (42-90C) > Sediment | place...
CCTCGCGCTCTGCTCGGGCGCGGTGGCGGCCTTCGGGCGCAACCTGCCGGCGACGCTGAAGGCGCGCGTGCTCGCCGTGCTCGGCATGATCGCGACCGGCTTCATCCTGTTCACGCTGCTCACCTCGAACCCCTTCAACCGCGTCTGGCCGCTGCCCGAGAACGGGCGCGACCTCAACCCGCTGCTGCAGGACCCTGGCCTCGCCTTCCATCCGCCCTTCCTCTATCTCGGCTATGTCGGCACGGCGGTGGCCTTCGCCTTCGCCTGCGCCGCCCTGATCGAGGGGCGAGTCGACGCCGCCTGGGGCCGCTGGGTGAGGCCGTGGACGCTCGCCGCCTGGTGCGCGCTCACCCTCGGGATCGGCCTCGGCTCCTGGTGGGCCTATTACGAGCTCGGCTGGGGCGGCTTCTGGTTCTGGGACCCGGTCGAGAACGCCTCGCTCATGCCCTGGCTGCTCGCGACCGCGCTGCTGCACAGCGCCATCGTCGTCGAGAAGCGCGAGGCGCTGAAGGTGTGGACCATCCTGCTCGCGATCCTCACCTTCTCTCTGTCGCTGCTCGGAACGTTCCTGGTCCGCAGCGGCGTGCTGAATTCGGTTCACGCCTTCGCCAACGACCCTGACCGCGGCGTGTTCATCCTCATCCTGCTCGCGCTCACGGTGGGCGGGTCGCTCACGCTGTTCGCCTGGCGCGCGCCGGCGCTCGAGCCGAAGGGCGTGTTCGCCCCGGTCTCGCGCGAGGGTGCTCTCGTGCTCAACAACCTCCTGCTCGCGACGATCACGGCGGTGGTGTTCGTCGGCACGCTCTACCCGCTCTTCGCCGATCTCGTCTTCGGCGCGAAGATCACCGTTGGCCCCCCCTTCTTCAACGCCACCACCTTCCCGCTCTTCGCCCCGCTGCTCGCGGCGATGGCGGTCGGCCCGCTGCTCTCCTGGAAGCGGTCGGACCTCTGGGCGGCGCTGGCCCGCCTCCGGCTCGCCGCTGCCGTCGTTCTCGCCTTCGCCGTGATCTGGATCGCGATCTTCGACCGCAGGCTCCTTCCGGCGCTAGGCTTCGCGCTCGCGCTCTGGGTCGTGCTCGCCGCGGCAACCGACTTCGCCGACCGCGTCAGGCTCGGCCGCGCGCCGCTTCGGGAGAGTCTGGCACGCGCGCGCGGCCTGCCGCGAGGGATCGTCGGCGGAATTGTCGCGCACGCTGCCGTCGGCATCTGCCTCGCTGGGATCGCAGGCAAGGGAGTCGCGCCGGAGCGGATCACGCTGATGCGGCCGGGCGAGATCACCACCGTCGGCCCGCACACGCTGCGCTTCGAGGGCAAGCGCGACGTCACCGGGCCGAACTGGCGCGGCACGGAGGGGCGGCTCTCGGTGCTGCGCGACGGCGCAGTGGTCGCCGTGCTCACGCCCGAGCGGCGCTTCTACCCGGTGCAGCGCATGACGACGACGGAGGCGGCGATCCGCAGCTCCGGCCTCGCTGACCTCTACGCCGTGATCGGCGAGACCTCGGAGGACGGGGCGACGGTGGTGCGGCTGCACTGGAACCCGCTCGCGCCGTGGATCTGGGCCGGCACGGTGCTCATGGCGGTCGGCGGCATCATTTCGCTGTCGGATCGCCGCCTGCGCGTCGGCGCTCCGGCGCGGCGGCGGCGCGAGATTCCCGCCGGCGCGGTCGCGGCGGAGTGAGGCGTCGATGACGCGCCGGCAGGTGATGTTCGCCTTGCCCGCGCTCGCGACGCTTGCGGCGGCGGGCGGGTTCTACGCCATGCTCTCGGGCATGCGGCGCGGCAGTTTCGACCCGCGCGGCGTTCCCTCGGCCCTGATCGGCCGCCCCGTTCCCACCTTCGCGCTCGATCCGCTGCCGAACTGGAACCGCCCCGGGCTTTCGAGCCGCGACATCCTCGAGGCGTCGGCCGTGCGGCCGGTGCTCGTGAACTTCTGGGCCTCGTGGTGCCTGCCCTGCCTCGTCGAGCACCCGCAGCTCATGCGGCTCGCCGCCGAGGGCGTTCCGGTGTTCGGGATCAACTACCACACCGGCACGCAGACCGACCCGGGCGCGACCGCCTGGCTCCGGCGGCATGGCGACCCGTTCTCGCGCATCGGCATCGACCTGACGGGCCGCGTCGCGGTCGACTGGGGCGTCTATGGCGTTCCCGAGACCTATGCGATCGACCGGCGGGGGATCGTGCGCTGGCGCATGGCAGGGCCGATCACGCCCGAGATCGAGGCGGAGCAACTCCGTCCCCTGCTCGCGAGGCTCGCCTGATGCGCGCGCTCGCTCTCGCGTTTCTGCTGTTCACGGCGCTGGTCGCGGCGGGCCCGGCAGCGGCGATCATCGACCCGCGCGAGATGCTGCCCGACCCGGCGCAGGAGGAGCGCGCCCGCGCGATCGGGCGGGAGCTGCGCTGCCTCGTCTGCCAGAACCAGTCGATCGACGACAGCAATGCCGGGCTCGCGCGCGACCTCCGCCGGATCGTGCGCGAGCGCGTGGCCGCAGGCGACAGCAACGCCGAGGTGATCGCCTTCGTCACCGCCCGCTATGGCGACTATGTCCGCCTCACCCCGCCGCTGAGCGCCAAGACGGTCGCGCTCTGGGCCTCGCCGGCGGTGGTGCTCGCGCTCGGCCTCGCGGCCGTCTTCGCCTTCTACCGCCGCCGTGTCACGATCCCCGCGCCGCCGCCACTGACCGAGGAGGAGCGCGCTCGGCTGGCGCGTCTCGCAGCGGAATGATCTGGACCTGGATCGTCCTTGCTGCGGCGACCTTCGCCGCCGTGCTCGCCCTGCTCTGGCCGAGCCTGCGCGGCGTGCGCGCCTATGCCCCGCGCGCGGCGCATGACGCAGCGCTTTACCGCGCCCAGCTCGCCGAACTCGACCGCGAGCGCGGCGAGGGAAGGCTCACGGAGGCCGAGCATCGCGACGCGGTGCTCGAGGTGCAGCGCCGCCTGCTCGCCGCCGCCGCCGAGGCGCGCGAGACTGCCGCCGCAGCGCCGCAGGCAGGGCGGTGGCTCGTGGTCGGCGCCGCTCTGGCGCTGCCGACGCTCGCGCTCCTGCTCTACCTGCCGCGCGGCGCGCCGGACATGCCCGCCTTCCCCTTCGCCGAGGCGCAGGCCCGGCGCGACGCCGAGAACGCCGAGGCAGAGGCGCTGATCGCGCGCGTGCGCGAGCGGATCGGCACCTTCCCCGCGCGCAGCGAGGAGGCACGCCAGGGCTGGGTTCTGCTCGCGGGCGTTGAGCGGCGGCGCGGCAACCTCTCCGCAGCGATCGGCGCCTATCGCCAGGCGCTCGCGATCCGCTTCGACCCGGCACTCGCGACCGACCTCGCCGAGACGCTCGCCGTCGCCGCCGACGGCAGCGTGACCGACGAGGCGATGGCGCTCCTGCGCCGTGCGCTCGCCGCAAGCCCAGGCGATCTCCGCACACGCTACTATCTCTCGGTGGGGCTGCTCGAACGCGGCGAGGCGGCCGCGGCTCTGGAGGGCTTCCGCGCCATCGAGGCGGCGTCGGCCGAAGGCTCGCCCGTGCGCGCGATCGCGGCGGCGCGGATCGCCGACGCCGAAGCCCGGCTGCGCACCGCCGCCGCCCCAGGCCCGAGCCCGGAGCAGATGGCCGCCGCAGCGGCGCTTCCCATCGAGCAGCGCAATGCGATGATCGCGTCGATGGTCGATCGCCTGGCGGAACGTCTCCAGGCCGAACCGAACGACGCCGAGGGCTGGCTCAGGCTTGCGCGCGCCTATCGCATCCTCGGCCGCGGCCTCGAGGCGCGCGCCGCGCTCGACCGCGCCGCGGCGCTTTGGCCCGACGATCCTCGCGTCGTCGCCGAGAAGATGGCGCAAGGGAGGGGCGGCTAGGGCTTTCCCGCGAGCGTTCGCAGGAACCGCCTTGCGCCCTCGACCTGCGTTCCCCACCACGAGCCCGTGGCGAGCGTCTCGGAGCCGGAGCGGTCTCCCGTGGGCGGGTAGGGCCCACCGAAGCGGGCGGTGCCGAAGAGCACATCCCACACCGGCAGGAGCACGGCGAAGTTCACCCCGTGCGCCCGCGCGCCCACCCCTAAATCATGGTCGAGCGCGTGATGCACGCGGTGGAAATGCGGGCTGACCACGACCCGACCGAACGGCCCGAAATCAAGCCGCACATTGGCGTGGCTGAGGCTCTCCATCACCCGCATCACGAGCAAGAGCAGCGGGAACTGCCCCGGCGGCACGCCGATCAGCACCGCCACGCCCGCGAACCAGAACCCGGCGATCAGGTCGTCGAGCAGATGGTTGCGGTCATCCGTCCAGAACGTCATCTGCCGCTGTGCGTGGTGCACCGAGTGCAACGCCCACCACCAGCCGAAGCGGTGCTGGAAGCGGTGCCGCCAGTATTCCGCGAAGTCGAGGATGACGACGTAGAGCAGGAAGGTCACGAGCGGCCAGTCGCGCAGGAACGGCAGGATCGTCTCGAGGGTTGGGGGGATGACGCCCAGATCGGCGAGCAGCGCTGCCCAGGCGATCTCGATCGGCTGCAAAGCGACGAAGGCGAAGAGCGGCACGATGCCGAGGCGGTTGAGCAGCGTGTAGGTGACGTCGGTGCCGACGGAGGATTGCTGTCCGTCCCAGCGCTCGACCGGAATCGCCGCTTCGAGCGGGCGGCAGATCGCGACTGAGACGAGCACGGTCGCAGCACCAAGGAGGGCGAAGTCGAGCCACTCGAACGCAGCCTCCTCCCAGTGCATCCAGCCGGCGGCGTAGAGCAGCGGCAGGAGCGCCTGCTCGAAGATCCAGACCTTGAGGGCGACCCAGGCCTCGCCGATCGCCCCCGCCGCCTCCCCGATCATGCCCGCGCCTCCGCGGCGAGGCGGGGGGGCGGCGCGGTGAGCGGCGCGAAGCCGAAGCCGCGCGCCTTGAGGCCGAGGATCAGGTCCTCGAACACGTCGGCGAACTTCTGCTGGCGCGAGCGTATGCCCCAGTGCATCACGAGCACCTCGCCATCGCGGATCGAGGCGAGCGCCCGTCGCAAGAGCAACTCGTTCGGGTAGCGGTCCGACGGCAGCTCGTCGCCGAGGAAGCCGTTGGCCGTCCAGCCGATGTGGCGGAAGCCGCAGGCCTCGGCGAAGGCGAGAGCGTTCGCGGTGGTCCTGCCGCCCGGGGCGCGCCAGATCGGGTCGAAGCCGCGGCCCGTCATGGCCCGAAGCCGCGCCTCCGGAGCGCGGAGTTCGGCGCAGAGCCCGGCGCGGTCGAGCAGCTCGCCGTCCCGCGCTCCCCAGGGAAGGTAGCGCACCCGCTCGCCGACATCGCCGCGGAAGTACCAGTGCCGCAGCGTGTGGCTGCCGAAACTGTGGCCTTCGGCTGCGCGGGCGCGCCAGAACGGGGCCCACGCGTCGCTGAGGCAGGTGTCGCCGCGCCAGGTTCGCTCATCGGCGAGGAAGAGCGTTGCCCTGACGCCGTGCTTGGCCATCACGGCGGCGATCTGTTCGGCGCGGTCCATCCAGCCCGTGTCGATCGTCAGATGCACGGTCCGCGTCTGCGCCCGCGCCACCGCCGGCGCGGCGAGAGCGCAGACCGAGGCGGCGAGCAGGCTACGACGCGAGGCCATGGAACAGGATGCCATGCGGGCTCCGCCCGACGGGGAGGTTGGCGATCAGCGCCCCGGTCTCGATGTCGATCACGCCGACGCGGTTGGCAACGCGCTGGGTGAACCAGAGCTGCCTCCCGTCATGGGAGAAGTCGAGGCAGTCCGGAGCGCCGGGGGCGCGGAAGCTGCGCACTGGGGCGAGGGTCGCCGAATCGAGCGCGGTGATGGTGTTGGCGACCCGGTTGGTGACGTAGTGGAAGAGGCCATCGGGCGAGGGGAAGACGTTGTGCGCGCCAGCACCCGTGCGGACGCTGCGCAGGATCCGCCCATCGGCGGGCGACTGCACGGTGACGCTGTCCTCGCCCAAGTTGGCGATGAGAAGGCCATGGCGGGCGTCGAACACGATCCCGGCCGGTGTCTTGCCGGTCGGCTGCGTCCAGAGCAGCCGGCCCGTGGCGGCCTCGACGGCGGCCACACGGCTGTTGCCCTGCAGCGTCACGTAGGTGACGCGGCTGTCGGGGCGCCAGGCGATGTGGCTCGGCATGTCGGGAACGGCGAGCCGGTGGCGGAGCGCGAGGCTCTGGGCGTCGTAGAGGTCGATCTGGTCGCGCCGGAGCGAGGCGACCGTGAGCATCGTCCGGTCAGGGCTGTAGAGCAGGTGGTAGGGGTTGGAGATACGCATCCGCCGCGTCACGGCGGCGGTGTCGGGGTCGAGGAACTGGAACTCGTTGCCGGCGCTGTCGCCGACGATGAGCTCGCGCCGGTCGGGCGTGTAGACGAGGTGGTGCGGCTCGCGCAGCGTCGGCACCTTGGTTCGCTCCGCGCCTGTGACGGCATCGAGCACGGAGATGGTGGCATCGCGGCTGTTGAGCACGTAGACGAGGCCCGGGCGCGCGGCGATCGGCGCGGCGCGGGCAGGGGCGCAGACTGTCACGGCCCCCATCGCTCCGAGGAACAGGCGTCGGTCCATCATCATCTCCCCTGCCGGCGCCGCTGCTGTAGCAAACCGGCGCCGTGTCGGGGAATGTCCCTCCGGCCTCGCACCCGGGACGGACGCAGGGCAGGCCTGCGCCGCCCTGCCCGCTGCCCGGGCTTGCGGCAGGGCGCGGCAGGGCGGACCCTGCGGCGATGGACGGACCCTCCGGCATGGCGCGCCCACGCCCGCCCCGCCCGGCGGATGCGGCGAGCCTCGTCATCCTCCGCCACGGCCCCGGCGGGCCTTCGGTGCTGATGGGCCAGCGCTCGGCGCGGCACCGCTTCATGCCGCGCGCTCTCGTCTTCCCCGGCGGCAGGCTCGACGCGGCCGATCGCGCGGCAGGGCGTCGGGCGGGCGACCCGCTCGCCGCCTTCGCGGCCTGCGCCTTCCGCGAGACGGCGGAGGAGACCGGCCTCGTCGCCGACCCGTCGACGCCCACCGCCTATCTCTGCCGGCTTATCACCCCTGCCTTCCTGCCGATCCGCTTCGACGCGCGCTTCCTCGTCGCCGATGCGGCGGCGTTCTCGGGCACGCTCGGCGGGTCGGGCGAGCTCGATGGCTTGCGCTGGATCGGGCTCGACGAGGCGCAGGGCCTTGACCTCGCGCAGCCGACCAGGGTGGTGCTCGACGAGCTCGCCGCCTGGCTCGCCGCCGGCGAAGAGGGGCGGGCAGCGCATGTCGCCCCCTGCTGGCGCCACCGCTCCGGCTGGCTCAGGCGCGACCCGCCCGGTCAGTTCGCCGCGCGGAAGGTTTCGCCACCGACCTGATCAGCGATGATCCGCCCCTCCGCCGCGAGCTTGAGGAGATGCGCGAGCACCGACCGCTCGGCCGCGCGCCGGAGCGGGGCGGCGAGGCCTGGATACAGAGCCGGAACGATCGCCTCGGCCGTTCGGGCGCCGAGGCGGACGGCCTCGAGCACCGCCTGCTCGCGCGCCTCGCGATGGGCAAGCAGTGCGCGCATGTGGTTGACCGGGTCGGCGATCGCCGGGCCGTGGCCGGGCAGGAAGAGGCGCTCGCCGCGCCGGAGCAGGCGGCGGAGCGAGGCCATGTAGGCGGCCATGTCGCCATCGGGCGGAGCGACCATGGTGGTCGACCAGCCCATCACATGGTCGCCCGAGAACAGGATCCCCTCCCCGGCGAGGGCGAAGCAGAGATGGTCGGAGGCGTGGCCGGGCGTGTGGATCGCCTCGAGGCGCCAGCCGGGGCCCTCGAGGATGGCCCCGTCTGCGACCGGCACGTCGGGCCGGACGGACGCATCTGCGGCACGGGCCCTGCCGAAGCCCGCCGTCGTCGCCCCGACCGCTGCCGCGAAGACACGCGCGCCGCCGGCATGGTCAGCGTGCGCATGGGTCAGCAGCACATGCGTCACCCTCTCCCCCGCCACGGCCTCGACCAGGGCACGGCGATGCTCCGGGTCGTCAGGCCCCGGGTCGATCACGGCGACATGGCCGCGACCGACGATGAAGGACGAGGTGCCGTGGCAGGTCATCGGCCCGGGATTGTTGGCGACGACGCGGCGGATCAGGGGATGGACCTCGATCGCCGCGCCGTAGGGCGGCACGGGCTCGGTCAGCACGGGCGGGCTCTGCATCGCGCGAGTGTAGCGCCAGCGGAGCGCTCGGGCTAACGCTGCGGGCCGAGCCTCTGCCAGGCGAGAATCAGGGCGCCGAGGGCAAGTCCGGCCCAGTGCGGGGCCGGAACGGAAAGCCCCACCGCCCAGCCGGCAAGCCCGTCGATCGCGGCCGGAAAGACGCACAGCGTTCCGGCGACCGCCGCGAGCCAGCGCTCCCACACCGACATGCGCCTCAGACCCATGCCCTGCGCCGCTGCAGCGAAGAGGCCAAGCCCTGCGGTCGCGACCAGCGTGATCCAGGCGACATCGCCCCAGCCCATGCCCGGCGCCCGTTGCAGCAGAAGCCCGACCCCGAGCGGGTCGGTCACGAAGACGAAGGGAAGCACGAAGGCGGGAAGCGTGTATTTCCACGCCATCAGCGTCGTCCGGTACGGCCCCGCACCGGTGATCGCCGCCGCGGCAAAGGGCGAAAGCGCGGTGGGCGGCGAGACCTCGGACAGGACCGCATAGTAGAAGATGAACATGTGTGCGGCATAGTCCGGCACGCCGAGGCGGATCAGCGCCGGTGCGGCGATCACCGCGGCGATGATGTAGGAGGCGGTGACCGGCACGGCGAGCCCGATCACCCAGACGATCAGCCCGGTATAGACGGCCGTGAGCGCGACCGACCCGCCGGCGTAGCGGATCGCGATCTCGGAGAACTTGAGCCCGAGCCCGGTGAGCGTGACGACGCCGACGATGATACCCGCGCAGGCGCAGGTGGCGGCGACGTTGAGCACCTGGACCGACCCGCCCTCGAGCGCCGCGACGGCCTTCTGCGGCGTCATCGCGCAGTCGCGCCGGAGCCAGGAGAGAGCGGCGGCGACGGCGGTGGCGTAGACCACCGAGAGAGTCGCCGAGTAGCCGACGAGCAGGAAGGCGACGATCGAGACGAGCGAAGTGAGGTGGAACCCGTATTTTCGGAACAGCGACCACGCGCCCTCGACGGAGCCCTCGCGCGCTGTCTCGCGCACGCCGATGGCGCGCTGGTCGAGCTCCACCATGAAGAGCAGCGCGGCGTAGTAGAGGACGGTCGGGATCACCGCCATCTCGATCACCCGGAGGTAGGAGATCTTGAGGAACTCGGCGATCAGGAAGGCGGCCGCACCCAGCACAGGCGGCGAGATGATCGCGCCGAGCCCCCCTGCGGCGAGCAGGCCCCCGGCGTCGTGCGGCGCGTAGCCGACCCGACGCATCATCGGCCAGGCGACGGAGCCGAGCGTGACGGTCGTCGCCACCCCGGAGCCGGAGGGGCCGCCGAGCAGGAAGGAGGCGAGCACAACGGTGCGGCCCGCCGCCGAGGCGCGCGCCCCCATCAGGGCGAAGGAGAACTCGACGAAGAACTTCCCCGCCCCCGTGACCTGCAGCACCGCACCGAACAGAGTGAACAGGATGATCAGCGAGGAGGAGACGTCGACGGCAGTGCCGAAGATGCCCTCGAGCGTGATCGCAAGATGCGGGATCAGGCGCTCGGCGTCGTAGCCGCGATGCGTCCAGGGCGGGGCGAGGTGGTTGCCGAAGAAGGCGTAGAGCAGGAACAGCCCGGAGATCGCGGGCATGATCCAGCCCGTGGTGCGCCGCGTCGCCTCGAGCACGAGCAGGATCAGCGCCCAGCCGACGAGGATGTCCATCGGCTCGGGGAAGATCATCCGGTCGGCCAGGGCGTCGCCGCCCGCGACGATGTAGTGGATCACATAGAGCGAGAGCGCTGCCAGCGCAGCGTCCCACGGCATGAGCCGGTGGCGGAACCGTCGCGCCGCCGGAAAGAGCAGGAAGGTGAGCACCAGAACGAAGCCGACATGGACGTGGCGCATCGTCGCCGTCGGCACGATCGCAAGCGCTGCGTAGAGATGGAACGCGCTCATCGCGAGCGCGATCAGGGTGACGGCGAGAGCGAGCGGGCCGCTGAAGCGGTTCTGCGCTCCCTCCTCCGCCTCGATCAGCCGCTCGACCCTGCCGGCGGTCGCGTCGTCGAGCGCGGCCGCCTCGGGCGGAAGGTGATGCTCGGCGCGCGTCATCGCCGCGCCAGCGGGCGCGCGGCTCAGCCGAGCGTGGCGCCGCGGGCCGTCCAGAACGCCTCGGCCGCCGGGTGCCAGGGGATGCCGGCGGCGGAAGATTTCTGGTTCTCGAGGCGGAAGTTCCGCGCCTCAGCGTGCACGCGGTGAAGCTCCGGCAGGTTGTCCCAGATCGCGGCGAGCAGCTGGCCGACGAGCGCTCCGGGCATGTCCTCGCGCACCGCGAGGATGTTGGCGACCGAGATCTGCCGGTTCGGCACGGTCTGGCCCGGATAGGTGCCGGCGGGGATCTCCTCGGCGAAGTAGACGGGACCGTAGCGGGCGACGATCGCGGGCAGGAACTCGGCATGGTCGATCAGGCGGAGCTGGATTCCCGGGCTCGCGCCGAGATCGGTGATCGCCGCGGTCGGCACGCCGGAGACGAAGAAATAGGCGTCGAGCTTGCCGTCCTTGATCGCGTTCGTGCTCTCTGCCGGCGAGAGCCGCTCGCGCGCGCGGAAGTCGCGGTCGCGGTCGAGCCCGGCGGCCTCGATCAGGCGGAAGGCCATCACCTCGGTCGCCGAGCCGGGCGCTCCGGTCGAGACGCGCCTGCCCCTGAGATCGGCCATCTTCGTGATCCCAGTCGCCGCCGTCGTCACCACCTGCATGCGGTTGGTGTACATCACGAGGATGGCGCGCGCGGGAACGGGGCGGCCGGCGAAGCGCTCGCGGCCGGCGACGGCGTCGACGGCGGCATCGACCTGCGTCAGGATCATGCCGACGCGGTTTGCCCCGAGCAGCTGGAGATTGGCGACCGACCCGCCCGTCACCTCGACGGTTGCGCTCATCCCCGGAATGACACGGCTGAAGATCGAGGCCATGCCGCCGCCGAGCGGGTAGTAGACGCCGCCCGTCGTTCCAGTGGCGATGGCGAGCGTCTGGGCGGCCTGAGCGCGCGCCCGGCCGGCGGCGCCGAGCACGGACGCTGCGCCTGCGGCGAGCAGGACGCGCCTGTCGAGCATGATGGTCATCGGATCGATCCTCCCCTCGCGCCGCCTCGCTTCGCATGTCCGGGCGGCTTCGGCCCCGACCATACGCAGGGCACCGGCACGACGCAAACACGCTGAGGTTGACGCACGTCAAGGCGCGCTGGGCATCCCCACCCTATGCGTCCATGACACGGCTTCCGGGCGCGCTATGCTGCGCTCTGGGAGAGAGGCAGCAACGAGGAGAGGATGCCATGAAGGCCCGCGACGTGATGACGCCGGATGTCGTGACGGTCGCACCGAACACGCCGGTGATGGGGGTCGCACGCTTGCTCGCGGAGCGCCACATCAGCGCCGTGCCGGTGACGGATGCCGACCGCAAGGTGCTCGGCATCGTCTCCGAGGGCGACCTGATGCGCCAGGTGGCGGGGCGCGAGGAGGAGGCGCCGGGCTTCTTCCGCAGCCTCTTCGCCGACCCTGCGCGGATGGCCGAGCAGTACGTGAAGTCGCACGGCCGCACCGCCGCCGACATCATGACCACCAATCTGGTGACGGTGACGGAGGACACGCCCGTCGGCGAGATCGCCGAACTCCTCGAGAAGTCGAACATCCGCCGCGTCGTCGTCGTCCGCGAGGGAAGGCTCGTCGGGATCGTCAGCCGCGCCGACCTCCTGCGCGCGCTCGTCTCGCCGCCGACCACGGCGCCGGCCGACACCTCCGACGAGGGCATCTACCGCGCCGTGGTCGCCGAGATGAAGAAGCAGCCCTGGGCCAGCACCTTCTACACAACAGTCGTGGTCAAGGACGGCGTGGTCGAGTTCTACGGCTATTGCGGGTCAGACGAGTATCGCCGCGCGCTGCGCGTTCTCGCCGAAGGAATCGCCGGCGTGAAGGGTGTGGAGGACCATCTCGTGGTCGGGCCGCTCTACGTCTATTCCTGATGCGCCGCTGACGCCGGCCTCGTCAGCGCGGGAGCGGGCAGCGCCGTCTGCCCGCCCCCTTGGCGCCGTTTCCTGAGAGTCCCTGAGCGCATCCACTTCCCCGATTCGGCGCCGCTGCGCTAGGCCGTGCCGCATGGCCAGGGCGAAGGCACAGCCCCGCGCGCGCACGCCGCTCGCGGCGCGCGGGGGGGCGGGGCGGAAGCCTGCCCGCCCAGGGCGGCGCCGGCGGCGCTGGCTCCTGCGCGGGGTCGTCCTCTGCTCGCTCTGGTCGCTGATCGCCGGCGCCGGGCTGCTGCTCTGGCTCGCCTGGGATCTCCCGCGGCCCGACCATGCGCTCGCGGCCACACGTCGCCCCGCGATCACGATGCTCGACGCCTCGGGCGGGGTGATCGCCGAGAGCGGGGACCTCTACGGCGAAGCGGTGCGCCCGCAGGAGCTGCCGCGCCATGTGATCGAGGCGGTTCTCGCCACCGAGGACCGGCGGTTCTGGAGCCATATCGGCATCGACCCGATTGGCCTCGCCCGCGCGGCGGTCGCCAACCTCGCCGCTGGCCGCGTCGTCCAGGGCGGCTCGACCATCACCCAGCAGGTGGCGAAGACGCTGTTTTTGACGCCGGAACGGTCGTTCCGACGCAAGGGGCAGGAGGCGCTGCTCGCGCTCTGGCTCGAGCGGCAGTTCAGCAAGGACGAGATCCTCGCGATCTGGCTCAACCGCGTCTATCTCGGCGCCGGCGCCTATGGGGTCGACGCCGCAGCACGGCTCTATTTCGGGGTTCCCGCACGCGGCCTGAGCCTGTGGCAGGCGGCGGTGATCGCGGGCCTCGCCAAAGCCCCCTCAAGGCTCAACCCGCGCGCCAACCCAGAAGCCGCGATCGCGCGCGGGCGCGAGGCGGTCGACAACATGGTCGAGGCGGGCTGGCTGAGCCCTGCCGAGGCGGCGCGGGCGAAGGCCGAAGCGGCGCGGGGCTTCGCCGCCGTCCCGCCGCGCGGCCGCAGCGCCTTCGCCGAATGGGCGGAAGCCCGGCTCGGGCCGATCGAGAGCGCGGCCGGGGCGGTGACGCTTCGGGCCACGCTCGACCCGGCGATCCAGGCCGCCGCCGAGCGGGCGCTCGCCACAGCGCTCGCGGGCGAAGGCGCGCGCCTCGGCGCCTCCGAGGGTGCGGTCGTCGCTGTGCGGGCCTCGACCGGGGCGGTGCTCGCCATGGTCGGCGGCAGGGCGGGCGTTCCCGGCGGGTTCAACCGCGCCGTCGCTTCCCACCGCCAGCCTGGCTCGGCCTTCAAGCCCTTCGTCTGGCTCGCCGCGCTCGAGGCCGGGCTCACGCCTGAAACGGTTGTGGAGGATGCGCCGATCACGGTCGGCCAGTGGCGGCCGGAGAACATCGACGGCCGGTATCGCGGGCCGGTCACGCTCGCCGACGCGCTGGCGGTCTCGGCCAACACCGTGGCGGTGCGGCTTGCGCTGCAGGTCGGGCTTTCGCGGGTGACCGCCACCGCACGGCGCGCCGGGCTCACCGGGACGATCCCGCGCGATGCCACCGCAGCGCTCGGCACCGGCTCGGTGACCGTGCTCGAGCTTGCGGTCGCCTACGCCGCCTTCGCCAATGGCGGGAGGCTGGTCGTGCCGCACGGGATCGTCAGCGCTGAGGCGGATGGGCGAACGGTCTGGCGCCGTGCGGGCGACTCTGTGCCTGTCTTCGCCCCGGCCCATGCCGAGGCGATGGCCGCGATGCTGCGCGGGGCGGTCGCAGGCGGCACAGGCAGGGCCGCTTCCCTGCCTGGCCGGGCCGTTGCCGGCAAGACCGGAACGACCAGCGATCACCGCGATGCCTGGTTCGTCGGCTGGGTCGAGTCGTCGCACGAGCCGGTCGTGATCGCCGTCTGGGTCGGGAATGACGACGCCACGCCGATGCGCGGGGTGACCGGCGGGTCGATCCCCGCGCGGGTGTTCCGCGAGGTGGCGGGTACGGTCAGGTGACGGGGAGGGTGCGGGGCGCGGTGGTGGAGCTGAGGGGAATCGAACCCCTGACCTCGTCATTGCGAACGACGCGCTCTCCCAACTGAGCTACAGCCCCATCCGCCACCGGTATGTCGCAAGCCGCGTGTTATCCGCGCCGGCCCCCGTGAAGTCAACAACCGGGAAGGCAACAACCGGCACGTCACCACCCCGGCCATGCCGCGCGTTGATCCCGCCCCTGCCGGCCTGTAGGGTCCGCCCCGGCCCCCAACCGCCGGGAACACCGCATGTATGCCGTCCTGTGGCTGATCGACACCGCGCTCAACCTCTACATCTGGGCGCTGATCATCGCAGCGATCCTCTCGATCCTCGTCACCTTCGGCATCCTCGACACGCGCAACCGCCTCGTTTGGGCGGTGGGCGACTTCTTCGAGCGGGTGACCGAGCCGGCGCTCCGGCCGGTGCGGCGGTTCCTGCCCAATCTCGGCGGCATCGACCTCTCGCCGCTCGTGCTGATCCTGCTGCTCCAGGCGGCGCGTATCTTCCTCTCGACCACGGTCGCGCCCGCGCTCCTGTGAGGCACGGGCGATGACCGCGCGCCTGATCGACGGCCGCGCGGTGGCAGCGGGCCTGCGCGCTCGGCTCGCCGCCGAGGTCGCCGCCTTGCCCTTCCGGCCGCGGCTGCAGGTGATCCTGGTGGGCGAGAACCCGGCCTCCGCCATCTATGTCCGAAACAAGGAGAGGGCGGCGCGCGAGGCTGGCTTCGCCGGCGAGACCGAGCGCCTGCCCGAAGCGATCAGCGAAGCCGCGCTGATCGCGCGGATCCGCGCTCTGAACGACGACCCGGGCGTCGACGGCATCCTCGTCCAGCTTCCCTTGCCGACGCACATCCGCGCGGAGGCGGTGATCGAGGCGATCGACCCGGCGAAGGACGTGGACGGCTTCCACCCCCGCAACGCCGGGCTGCTCGCGATCGGCCGGCCCGCCCTCGTTCCCTGCACCCCGAAAGGTGTGATGACGCTGCTCGCCGAAGCCGCCGTGCCGGTCGCCGGGGCGCGAGCGCTCGTCCTCGGCCGCTCGACCATCGTCGGCCGGCCGATGGCAGCCCTGCTCACTTTGGCGGATGCGACCGTCACCCTCGCCCACAGCCGAACGCGCGACCTCGCCGCCGAATGCCGGCGCGCCGAGATCCTCGTCGCCGCGATCGGGCGGGCGGAATTCGTGCGGGGGGACTGGATCAGCCCGGGCGCCTGCGTGATCGATGTCGGGATCAACCGGCTGGCCGATGACAGGCTCGCCGGCGACGTCGCCTTCGCCGAGGCGCTGCCGCATGCGGGCTGGATCACGCCCGTGCCCGGGGGGGTCGGCCCGATGACGATCGCGACCCTGCTCGAGAACACGCTCGCTGCGGCCACGGCGCGGCGGGGGCTCGCGGCGGTCGCCGCCCGGGGCGTGTCCAGGGGCGCGGCGTGACGGGCTGGCGGATCCTCCAGGGCATCGCTGTCCTCGCCCTCGTCGCCTGCATCGACCTCGCGACCAAGGCCACGCCGCTCAGGGGCGAGGGGTGGAACGCGGGGCGGCTGCTCTATGCCGGGTCGGGCATGGTCACGGCGCTGACCCTCTTCGCGCTCGCCGCGATCGGCATCGGCCAGCAGCGCCTCCGCAGGGCGATCGAGCGTATCGAAGCCGCGCTCGCGAAGCGGGACTGACCGGCGTTCCGCGCCTTCCGCTTGCTTTTCCCCGCCGCAGCCGGCATGTCTCCTGCGTCCGGCAGCTCGCCGGGCCGCGCCCTGGCCGCGTGAACGGCGCCTCCCCTGTGATCACCTCCCGTGTGATCAACACCGGTGGCAGCCATCCTGCCGGGCGCCTGAGCGAACCCAACGGAACTCCCGGATCACGCGGGGCGTTTCACCCCCATGAGCGGCGCTGCGCCCTGAACCCGGCGCGCGCCCGACAAGGACTGTGCATGACCCGCTTCGTCGACCTCCCCCTCTCCGCACCGCTGCTCCGCGCGCTCGACGAGGAGGGCTACACCACCCCCACCCCGATCCAGGCCCAGGCCATCCCGCCCGCTCTCGCCGGCCGCGACGTGCTCGGCATCGCCCAGACCGGCACGGGCAAGACGGCGGCCTTCGCGCTGCCGCTCCTGCAGCACCTTGCCACGCACCGGAAGCCGACGCCGAAGCGCGCCGCCCGCGCGCTCATCCTCTCGCCGACGCGCGAGCTCGCCGCGCAGATCGCCGCGAGCGTCCGCGCTTATGGGCGGCACCTCGACCTCTCGATCGGCCTCGTGTTCGGCGGCGTGCCGCACGGCCCCCAGGCGCGGATGCTCGCCGGCGGCGTCGACATCCTCGTCGCCTGCCCCGGGCGGCTGCTCGACCACGTCGCGTCTGGCGGCGTTCTGCTCGGCGCGGTGGAGTGCTTCGTGCTCGACGAAGCCGACCAGATGCTCGACCAGGGCTTCATCCAGGCCATCCGCCGAATCGTGCCGCTCTTGCCGAAGCCCAGGCACACGATGTTCTTCTCCGCCACCATGCCGGCGGCGATCGCCGAACTCGCCGCCGACCTCCTGCGCGACCCCGTGACCGTGTCGGTCGCGCCGCAGGCGACCACGGCGGAGCGCGTGACCCAGCGCGTTATCCTGACCGACCAGCCCGGCAAGCGGGCCCTGCTCGTCGAGATGATGCGCTCGCCCTCGCTCGGCCGGGCGCTGGTCTTCGCCCGCACCAAGCACGGCGCCGACCGGCTCGTCGACCATCTCGATCGGGCGGGAATCGCCGCCGGCGCGATCCACGGCAACAAGAGCCAGGCGCAGCGCGAGCGGGCGCTCGCCGCCTTCCGCGACGGCACCTGCCGCGTCCTCGTCGCGACCGACATCGCCGCGCGGGGGATCGACGTCGAGGGCGTGACGCATGTGGTGAACTACGACCTGCCGAACGTCGCCGAGCAGTATGTCCACCGGATCGGCAGGACCGCCCGCGCCGGCGCCGCGGGGCTCGCGGTCAGCCTCGTCGCGCCCGACGAGGCCGACTATCTCCGCGCCATCGAGACGCTGATCCGCCAAAGGATCCCCTTCGTGGACCGCCGCCCGCCCGGAACGCCAAGCCGCCTGCCGCCGCCGAGGCAGGGCCAGGGCCGCCCACGACCGCACGGCCGCTCCGCCGGCCACCCCGCCCCGGCGCGGAGCGCGCTGCGGCACGGCAGCGGCCCGCCAAGGCGCGCGGCAGCGCGCTGACCGCCTCGGCCGAGGCTCAGCCCTCCGGCGCTGGCACGCCGAGCTTCTGGTGGATCGACGCCACCAGCGGCGCCTCGAGGCCGAGCCTTGCGGCGAGCGCCTTGAGCCAGGCGAACTCCGCCGGCGCGTCGAGATCGACCGCCTCGACCGAGGCGATGTAGCGCTCGACCGCGCGCCGGCGGCTGCCGCCTGCGCCCGCCGCGACCGCGTCGAGGTCGAGCGGGGCGCGGAACTCGCGGGTGAGCGAATCCATCACGGCAGGGTCGAACTCGGCCGAGCCGATCCGGTCGAGCAGCCGCTCCCGCTCGTCGTCGGTGATCTGCCCGTCCGCCTTCGCCGCCGCGCTCATCGCGCGGATCAGGGCAAGCGCATGGTCGGACGCAGCCGGCCCGTGCGGCATGATCGCGCCGTCACGGCCCGCGCGGTTCTCGGCCGGGATGACATGCTGCGCCGCCGCCGCGACACGGCCCAGCAGCGGCTCGTAGCAGCGCGGATGCAGCTTCATGGCGGACCTCCCTTCTTCATGGCAGGAAGGTTACAGGAGCCGGACGCGGCGGGCCTTGACCTCCCTTAAGCTCCCTTTGTCATACTGAAACGATTGACAGCGCGAGAGGCCTTGTGACGGATTGGGGCAAACTTGTGGAGGGGTCATGCAGCCAACCCGCCGGTGCGTCCTCGCCGCCGTCGCCGCCGCGGCAGCCGGTCCCGCCACCGCGCAGCAGCGGATCGGCCTTGCCGAACGCCGTGGCCTCGCCGCCTACCAGGAGCAGGTCCTGCCCGGCCTCGTGCAGCAGATCAACGAGGCGGCGGGCTATGACCTGCCGCTCGAGATCGACTGGAACGCGATCGCGCTCGCCGTCGTCGGCCATGGCGAGCGCTACACCGAGCCTGAGTTCTTCACCGACATCTATTTCCGCCCGCTGATCGAGGCTTTGCGCGCGATCACCCGCGATGCGATGGGGCGCGAGGCGCTCAAGAGCGCACTCAAGAGGGTCGTCTTCACCTACAACGCCGAGACGGCGCCGGTCTCGAACTACCCGACCGGCGTCTCCTTCGCCGACGGCACGCTCCGGATCAATTTCCGCCCCTGGGCGAACGCCGCCGATGTGACGCCCCGCGCGCGCGCGATCCAGCAGTTGCTCGAGCGGAACCTTTGAGGGCTGAGCCGGGGGGCTGCGGGGTCAGAGCGCCCCGCCGCGCCGCCCCGCCATCGCCCCGAGCCTGAGCCTGAGCGCGTTCAGCCGGATGAACCCCTTGGCGTCCCCCTGGTCATAGGCGCCCTGGTCGTCCTCGAAGGTCACGTATCGCGTCGCGTAGAGGCTGTGCGGGCTCTCCCGCCCCACCACCATCACATTGCCCTTGTAGAGCTTGAGCCGCACCCGCCCCGTCACATGCGCCTGGGAGGCGTCGATCGCCGCCTGCAGCATCCGCCGCTCGGGCGCGAACCAGAAGCCGTTGTAGATCAGCTCGGCATAGCGGGGCATCAGTTCGTCCTTGAGGTGCGCCACACCGCGGTCGAGCGTGATGCTCTCGATCGCTCGGTGCGCGACATGCAGGATCGTCCCGCCCGGGGTCTCGTACACCCCGCGGCTCTTCATGCCGACGAAACGATTCTCCACGAGATCGATCCGGCCGATGCCGTTCTCCCGCCCGAGCGCGTTGAGCCGGGTGAGCAGCGCCGCGGGCGAAAGCGCCTCGCCGTCGACCGCCACCGCATCGCCGGCGTGGAAGTCGATCGCGATCTCGGTCACCCGGTCGGGTGCGGCCATCGGGCTCACGGTGCGCTGGTAGACGATCTCGTCTGCCTCCACGGCCGGCTCCTCGAGGATCTTGCCCTCGGAGGAGGAGTGCAAGAGGTTGGCATCGACCGAGAACGGCGCCTCGCCGCGCTTGTCGCGCGCGATCGGAATCTGGTGGGCCTCGGCGAAATCGAGCAGAGCGGTGCGTGAGGTGAGGTCCCACTCGCGCCAGGGCGCGATCACCGTCACATCGGGCTTGAGCGCGTAGTAGCTGAGCTCGAACCGAACCTGGTCGTTGCCCTTGCCGGTCGCGCCGTGCGCCACCGCATCCGCGCCGACCGCCTCGGCGATCTCGATCTGACGCTTGGCGATCAAGGGCCGCGCGATCGAGGTGCCGAGCAGGTAGACGCCCTCGTAGAGAGCGTTGGCGCGGAACATCGGGAAGACGAAGTCGCGCACGAACTCCTCGCGGAGGTCGTCGATGAAGATGTTCTCCTCGCGTATGCCGAGCAGGCGCGCCTTCTCCCGCGCGGGCCCGAGCTCCTCGCCCTGGCCGAGATCGGCGGTGAAGGTGACCACCTCGCAGCCATAGGTCGCCTGCAGCCACTTCAGGATCACGGAGGTGTCGAGCCCGCCCGAATAGGCGAGCACGACCTTCCTGACGGTCTTCTTCGACATCACGGGGGTTCCGCTTCGGCGCGAGGGTGACGGTCGAGGGTCACGGGGCGGTTAAGCACGCGCCGCCCCGTGCGGCAAGGCCGGGTAAGCTCAGGACGTGAAGCCGCGCCCAAGGCCCATGCGCGCGAGCAGCTGGCGGTAGGCGACCGACATCCGGTCCGCCGTGATGTGCGCCTCCGCCGTGAGGTCGAGCGGCAGGTCCTCGGGCTTCTGCGTCTCCACGATCGCCTGGTCCTCGGCGAAGATCCGCGCGTTGAAGGCATGCACGGGCTCGACCGGCTGGTCGGTGCCGAAGTTCCGCGCGATCGGCACGAACAGCCGGGTGCGCCGCGCCGAGACGGGCGAGGCGGCGTTGAGGATCGAGAGCCGGTCCTCGCCCGGGAAATGGATGGTCAGCAGCGCCGCGAAGGGCGGGAAGACCTGGAAGTGCCTGAGCCAGAGGAAGCCCTCGGGCGTCTTCCCCTCCTGGCCCTTCGGCCAGTTCGGCACGGTCGACCAGTAGTGACTCTCCACACCGCGCGCGGTCGGGGTGACCTTGTAGGGCGGCACCACCTGGTTGTCCGGGTCGGCGAAGGTCTCGGCATGCACCCAGGCGAAATGCGCCACATCGAGGAACCCTTCCATCTGCCGCCCGGCCGACCCGGCGATGTCGACGAAGGGCGGCGTGATCCTCTGCCAGGCCGGGTCGTCCCAGCCGGGGAACTCGGGCAGCGAGGCCTCGGCGGGGAGGTCGCCCGCAAGCCGCGTCCAGACGAGACCGAAGCGCTCGACCGCCGGGAAGGTGGCGATGCGCATGCGCGGCGGCACCGGCCTGTCGGGGTGGGCGGGGATCAGCCGGCAGGCGCCGTCCGGCCCATACTGGAACCCGTGATAGGGGCAGACGATCGCCTCTCCCTCCGTCCAGCCCATCGAGAGCGGCGTGCCGCGATGCGCGCAGAGGTCGCGCGCCACCGCCACCGCGCCCGAGGCCGTGCGCCAGACGACGAGGTCGAGGTCGAGCAGCGTCGCCTTGCGCGGCACCCCGCGCGCGCCCGCGCCCCCGCCCTCTGGCGGCGCGGCGACCTCGTGCGACCACGCCACCGGGTGCCAGCAGCGGGCCAGGACGTGCCAGTCGCCCTCGGCGAAGGTGAGGCCGCGCGGCGGCGGAACGATCGTCTCCAGCATGGTCGGGCGCGCTCCATTCCCGTCGCAGCGCAGCATCGCGGCAGGCGATGCCCCGACGCAAGAGCATCGATCAGGCGCGGCGCAGCACCCCCGCCGGTTCCGCAAACCTCCGTCCTACCGCGCCGGGCTGAAGCGCGCCGCAAGCGCGAGCCCGGCCATGACGAGGGAAGCGGCGGCGAACAGGCCGCGGAACCCAAGCACCGGCAGCGCAAGCCCCGCCAGCGCGGCGCCCAGCCCCTGGCCGACGAACAGCGCGAAGGCGAACAGCGCCATCCCCGTCGCGCGGCTCTCCGGCGCCATCTCCGACCCGCGCGCCTGCAGCACCCCGTGGAAACAGACGAGCGACAACCCGCCCAGGAAGCTCACGACGCCGAGCCAGGGCACGGGCGGGGCGGCGGCGAAGGACGCGAGCCAAGCGACGAGGCCAAGCCCCCCGCCCGCGAGCAGACCGCGCTCGCCGAACCGGGCGACGAGCCGGCCCGCGATCCGCGTATAGAGCAGAGCGCCCACCCCGGCGGCACCGAGCACCAGCCCAGCGATCGAATAGGAGAGCCCGTAGCCCTCGACCAGGAACGCGCCGATGAAGGGGGGTGCAGCGAAGGCGACGCCGCCCTCGATCCCGGCGAGCACCAGCAGCCGCCGTGCCGAGGGCCTGGCCAGGATCCCGAGCGTTCGCGCGACCGCAGAGAAGCCCTGGTGCGGCGGCGGCCCCATCGCGCTGGCCGCGCGGCCGAGCGGGAAGGCGGCGGCAAGTGCGGCGAGGCCGAGTGCGGCGAACACCGGCCGCCAGCCGACGACGTCGCCCGCCACCCCAGAGACCGGCGCGGCGACGAGATTGGCGAGCACCATCCCGGTCATGAACCGCCCGAGCGTCGCCTGCCGCTCGGCATAGGCGGTGGTGTCGCCGATCAGCGCGATCGCGACCGGGATCAGCCCGCCCGCGAAGGCGCCGGCGAGGCAGCGCAGAGCGACCAGGGAGCCGAGCCCAGGTGCCGCGGCGGCAGCGGCGGTCGCGGCGCCGTAGAGCGCCATGGAGACGGCGATCAGCCGGAGCTTGCCGAACCTGTCCCCGACCGGCCCGAGCACGAGCTGCGCAAGCCCGTAGGCGAAGGTGAAGCCCGCGACCGTCGCCGCAGCAGCCGAGATGGTCGCAGCGAAGTCGCGGGCGATCGCCGCAAGCAGCGGGTCGGCCACCCGCATCCCCGCCCCGGAGAGGAAGGCGGCGAGGATGAGCACGGGCAGCAGCGGCGCGGCGGGGGGCACGGCGCGATCCTCGCCGACCGCGCCCGATCGCGCCAGACGCCAGCCCGCAGGAGCTGGCCGCCCACACCGCTCTCCACCGGCCGGGCGCGCAGCCCACTCGCCCGTCCGCCGTTTCCGTTGCGACGATGCATCGTCACGGTTCTGTCGTTGTCCAAGGAATGGTCGCGGGTACCGTGCCTCAGCTTCGCTGAAAGGTCCCCGATGCGCCGCACCCTCTTCGCCCTCACCCTCCTCGCCGGCCAGGCCGCCCAGGCCAACGCCCTGGAGATCGTCCCCCTCGACGCTTCCGTGCCGCTCAGCCTCGGGCGCTTCGCCTTCGAGGGCGGCAAGACCCTCGACCTCACGATCGGCATCGGCAGCGCTGCCTTCCGCGGCCCCGCCGACCCCCCCGACGTGATCTGGACCGTCTCCGATCGCGGCCCGAACATCGCCTGTTCCCAGGCAGAGGCGATCACCGGCCTCGCGCGCGACAGGATCTGCGCCGCTGCGCGCAATGGCAGGATCTACCCACTGCCGCACTACGCCCCCTCGATCTACCGGCTCAGGCTCGACACGGCGACGGGCCTGTTCCACGTGACCGACGTCATCGCGCTGCGGACGATCGACGGCACGCCGATCGACGGGATGCTGAACCCGCTCACGGTCGCGAGCACCGAAACAGCGCTCGACGGCAGGGGACGGACGCTCGCGCAGAACCCCTCGGCGATCGACGCCGAAGGCATCGTCCGGCTCAGCGACGGCAGTTTCTGGATCGGCGAGGAGAACGCGCCCTCGATCCTGCACGTCGCCCCGGATGGGCGGATCCAGCTCAGGATCGTGCCCGAGGGCACGGCAAAGGACTTCGCCGGCGCCGGCTACCCCGTGATCGAGGGCCTGCCCGCGATCATCACCCGCCGGCAGATCAATCGCGGCATCGAGGGCATGGCAGTCAGCCCTGACGAGCGCTTCCTCTACGTCATGCTGCAGAATCCGCTCGCCAACCCCGACGCCGCCGCCTTCCGCGCGGCCAAGAACACGCGCCTTTTCAAGTTCGACCGCGTCGCACTCCGCCCCGTCGGCGAGTTCGTCTACCAGCTCGACGACCCGAGGAGCTTCCGCAACGACCCCTCCGACAACCAGTCCGACCCGCGGATCAGCGAGCTCACCGCGATCGGCGCCGACCGGCTGATCGTGCTCGAGCGCACGGAGGCGACGACCAAGCTCTACGTCGTCGCGCTCGACGGGGCGACCGATATCCTGCGCAGCCGCTGGTCCGACCCGGCGACGCGGCCGAGCCTCGAGCAGACCAACGATCTCGCCTCGATCGGCATCGTTCCGGTGCGGAAGCGCCTCATCTTCGACAGCGCCGACCATCGCGACATCCCGCCCAAGCTCGAGGGCGTCGCTGTCCTGCCCGGCGGCGCGCTTGCGGTGATCAACGACGACGATTTCGGCATCACCGGCGAACGGACACGCGTTCTCGTGCTGCGCGGGCTGGCGCTCGAGTGAGCGGGCGCGCCCCGGCCGGCGGGCTCAGCCGGCGGCGGCGAGGCGCTGCGCCCGATCGCGCGGTCGTTGACGCCGGCTCTCCGTCCTGAGCTGGCCGCAGGCGGCGAGGATGTCGCGACCGCGCGGGTTGCGCACCGGCGCGGCATAGCCGGCCTCCATCACGATCGCGGCGAAGGCGCGGATCGCCGCCGCCGTCGAGGTCGCGTAGGGCGAGCCGGGCCAGGGATTGAACGGGATCAGGTTCACCTTCGCCGGGATGCCGCGGATCAGGCGGACGAGCGCGCGCGCCTCCGCCGGGCTGTCGTTGACCCCCTTCAGCATTACGTATTCGAAGGTGATCCGGCGCGCGTTCGAGGCGCCCGGGTAACGGCGGCAGGCGGCCATCAGCTCGGCGATCGGGTATTTGCGGTTCAGCGGCACGAGCTCGTCGCGGAGCTCATCCGTCACCGCATGCAGGGAGACGGCGAGGTTGACGCCGAGTTCGGCGCCGCAACGGTCCATCATCGGAACGACGCCGGCGGTCGAGAGCGTGATCCGCCGGCGCGAGAGGGCGATCCCCTCATTGTCCATCGCGATCCGCATCGCGCGAGCGACATTTTCGTAGTTGTAGAGCGGCTCTCCCATGCCCATCAGCACGATGTTCGACAGCAGCCGCGGTGCCTCTCCCTTGGGGCTCGGCCACTCGCGATAGGCGTCGCGCGCGGCCATGAACTGGCCGACGATCTCGGCCGCGCCGAGGTTGCGCACGAGACGCTGCGTTCCGGTGTGGCAGAAGCGGCAGGAGAGCGTGCAGCCGACCTGGGAGGAGACGCAGACCGACCCGCGCGGTGCGTCCGGGTCGGGGATGTAGACGGTCTCCGCTTCCTGTCCGTCGCGGAAGCGGAACAGCCACTTCCGCGTCCCGTCCTCGGAGACGCGGTCGATCACGGCCTCGGGCCGGCCGACGACGAATCGTTCGGCGAGCTTCGCCTGCATCGGCCGCGCGATCGTCGACATGCGCGCGAACTCGGTCACCCCCTGGTGGTAGATCCAGTGCCAGAGCTGGCGCGCGCGCAGCCTCGCCGCGCTCGCGTCCCCGGCGAGGGGAAGGAGCGCTGAGGCGAGCTCCTCCCGCGTCAGCCCGACGAGATCGCGCCGACCATCGGCGAGGACCGGCTCGGGCGGGGCGAACAGCGCCGCCTTCGCGCCGATCCGCTCCGTCTCCGCCGCGCTGAGCGGCGCGCTCACCGGCAGGCCTCGCCGATCGCGCGGCGGGCGGCGGTGAAGCCACGCAGGCTGAACACGTCCGTCACCGTGCCGCCGCGCGGCCCAGGTGCGGCGAGGCGGAGCGACCGGCCGCGCTCGAACGCCGCCACCGCGGCGGGACGGTCCCGCGCAAACGCCGCCTCGCCAGCAGTGAAAAAGGCGAGCGTGACGTTGCCGCCCGCTGCCTCCACCGTTCCAACGGCTTCGGCATTGGCGGGGAACTGGTAGCCGGCGCGGACGGCCACCTCGTCGCGCGACCGGCCGCGATGGGTGACGACGAGGATCACCTCGTCGCGGCCCTGCACCGCAGGGCTCGACGCGACAGCGCGGGTAAAGGCATAGCAGACCTTCTGGCCGCGCTCGGTGAACGCTGCCGCCTCCCAGTCCTCGAACCGGCCGATCGATGCGGGAACGCCCTCGCGCTGCTGCGCCGGCGGTTGCTGCGCCGGTGCCTGCTGGGCGGGGCGCTGCGGCTGCGCCGGCTGGGCCGGACGCTGCGGCGGCTGGGCCTGCTGCGCGAGCGCAGGCGCGGCCGCGACCACAAGCGCGGCGATGATCCTGAGGAGGGTCATGTGGCCTCAGATAGAGCGCGTGCGCCGGAGCCTCAAGCCGAGCCCTCCCCGCCTTCCGCGTCGTCGCGGAAGAGCGGCGGCGGGCCGCGGCGGAACAGCGGCCTGCCGTGGCGGTGCGGCGGCGGCGGCCCGCCCGGCCCGCCCTGATGCACCGGACGGTCGGCGAAGCGGCCATGGGTCAGCATCCGGTCGTACATCACGATCGCCGCCGCTATGGCGAGGTTGATCGCGAACCGCGTTGGGATCCGGACGAGGAAGGCGCAGGCCGCACGCATCGCCGGCGAGAGGCTCGCGCGTTCGGGCCCGAACACGTAGGCCGCCTGGAGCGGGTGGCGGAACGAGGGCAGGGGGATCGCCCCCTCAACCACCTCGACGCCGACGAGCACGGTGCGCGCCGGCAGCCCCATCGCCTCCACTGAGGGCCAGCGATAGAAGGGCAGGTGGCGTGTCGCGTCGGAGGTGTCGGCGATCCGCGTCGCGGCAAGCCCCGGGCTCTCGCCGACCGTGAACAGGAAGGCAGCGCCGAAGGCGTGCGCCGTGCGCAGCACCGCACCGGCATTGCCCGGCTTGCTCACCCCTTCGAGGCCGATGCCAAACCAGCCGCGCGCTCCATCCATCGCGAGACACCCTCCGAGACGCAGCCGCGGGCGGCCCGCAATGGCACCGCCAACAGGCAGCCTCGGGAGCGCGGGTGCGGCCCCCCGGCTCAGCGGTCCTCGTCGTTGTCGGAGGGTTCGACCTCGATGTCGGCGGCGAGCTCGTCGGGCGTGTCCTCGAGCTCGTCGGCGTCCTCGATCACCGCGTCCTCCTCGGCCTCGTCGGCCTCGACCTCGACCTCCTCGGGCACGGGCACCGCGACGGGGCGCTTGGCCGCCCGGTCGGGCGCACCGCCGGGGCGGCGCGTGCGCGGCATCTCGACGGGCTGCTCGGTGCCGCATTTGGGGCACACGGCGGGGGAGCGGCCGAGGTCGTAGAACTTCGCATTGCACGCCACGCAAACGCGCTTGAGACCGAGCTCTGGCTTCGCCATCGCGACACTCCTGCGGGCAGCGACCGGACCCTCGCGGGATCGGGCCGGCGCGATGCCACAGGCTCGTTGGCCTGTCAAATGCCCCCCTGCCAAACCCCGCGCGCCTGTGCTTTACCCGGGCGATGCACCGACCCAAGGCGACACCGATGACCGCGCGTCGCGCGCGCGGCCCCCTCTCTGGCAGCGTGCGCGTGCCAGGCGACAAGTCGATCAGCCACCGCGCCGTGATGCTCGGCGGCCTTGCCGTGGGCGAGACGCGCGTGAGCGGCCTGCTCGAAGGCGAGGACGTGCTGCGCACGGCGGCGGCGATGCGCGCGCTCGGCGCCCGCGTGACGCGGGAGGAGGACGGCACCTATGTCATCCACGGCCGCGGCATCGGCGGCCTCGCCGAGCCCGAGGACGTGCTCGACATGGGCAACAGCGGCACCGCGGCGCGGCTTCTCGCCGGAATCCTCGCGGGCCACCGGCTGTTCGCGGTGCTGACGGGCGATGCCTCGCTCCGCCGCCGTCCGATGCGTCGCGTGATCGACCCGCTCACGGCGATCGGCGCGTCGTTCTGGTCGCGCGAGGGCGGGCGCCTTCCGCTTGCGATCCAGGGTGCCGAGAGCCCGCTTCCGGCTGACTACACCGTCCCCGTCGCCTCGGCTCAGGTGAAGTCTGCCGTTCTGCTCGCTGGCCTCGCAGCACGAGGGATCTCGCGCGTTGTCGAGCGGACGCCGACGCGCGACCATACCGAGCTCATGCTGCGCAGCTTCGGCGCGAGCGTGACGGTGCACGCTCTCCCCGATGGCGGGCGCGAGATCCTGCTCCGGGGCCAGCCCGAGCTCGCAGGCCGCCCCGTCACCGTCCCGGCCGACCCGTCATCGGCCGCCTTCCCCGCCGTCGCCGCCCTGCTCGTTCCGGGCTCGTCCGTCACCCTCGAAGGGGTGGGCATGAACCCGCTACGCGCAGGCCTCTACGAGACACTCGCCGCGATGGGGGCCGACATCGTCATCGCCAATCGGCGCGAGGAGGCCGGAGAGCCCGTGGCCGACCTCACCGTCTCCTCCTCGCCGCTCGAGGGCGTCGACGTTCCGCCCGAGCGCGCACCCGCGATGATCGACGAGTTCCCGATCCTCGCCGTCGCCGCCGCCTGCGCCTCGGGGACGACGCGCATGCGCGGGCTTGCCGAGCTCCGCGTGAAGGAGAGCGACCGTCTCGACGCCATCGCCACCGGGCTCGCCGCCGCCGGCGCGCGTGTGGCGATCGAGGGCGACGACCTCATCGTCGAGGGCAGCGGCGCGCCGCCCAAGGGGGGAGCGCTGATCGAGACGCGGATGGACCACCGCATCGCCATGAGCTTCCTCGTGCTCGGCCAGGTGACGGAGGAGCCGCTCCGGATCGACGACGGCGGCTTCATCGACACCTCCTTCCCGGGCTTCGCGCAGCTGATGCGCGGCCTCGGCGCGGCGATCGACGAGGCATGAGGCCGGTGATCGCGATCGACGGCCCCGCGGCGGCCGGGAAGGGAACGCTCGCGAAACGGCTTGCCGAGGCCTTCGGCCTGCCGCATCTCGACACGGGGCTGCTCTACCGCGCCGTTGGCCGGCGGGTGCTCGACCGCGGGTGTGACCCGCGCGACGCCGCCGTGGCCGAGGCGGAGGCGCGCGCGCTCAGGCTGGAGGACCTGCTGCGGGGCGACCTGCGCGGGCCGGTGGCTGACGCGGCGGCCTCCGCGGTCGCCGCCATCCCGGCCGTGCGCGCCGCGCTCGTTTCGTTCCAGCGTCGTTTCGGTGCCGAGCGCGGGGCCGTGCTCGACGGGCGCGACATCGGCACGGTGATCTTCCCCGACGCGCAGGTAAAGTTGTTCGTCACCGCCGCCGTCGAGGAGCGCGCGCGGCGGCGGCTCGCCGAGCTCGCCGCGCGCGGTGTCGCGGCCGATGCGGCGCAGGTGCTCGCCGAGATCCGCGACCGCGACGCGCAGGACGAGAACCGCCCCGTCGCCCCGCTCCGCCCCGCTCCGGATGCCGTGGTGCTGGACACGACCGCGCTCGACGCCGACGCCGCCTTCGCCCGCGCCCGCGCGATCGTCGCCGAACGGCTCGGCTCAGCCGGGTGAGCGGGGCGTCAGCGCGGCGATCACGCCGGCGAGCGCCTCGCGGCGCGCCCCGAGCCGCGCGACCTCCGCCTCGGCGGCGGCGTGCTCCGCCGCGAGCGAGCGCGCGACCGCCTCGAGCGCAAGCCGCTGCCGCCTGAGCGGGTCGGCCGCGTCGGCGGCCGCCTCGGCCGCGCGCCGCGCCGCGTCGAGCACCGCTGTCTCGGCAGGCCAGCGTTGCCTCAGCCAGTGCGCGGCGAGCCCGCCCGCGAAGCCCAGCGCATGGCCGGGACGCGCGATCAGCGCCTCGTAGCGCGCGAGCGCGGCGAGCGTCGCCGCGTCACGGTCGCCGAAGAAATGCGCGAGGCGCTGCCGCGTCGCCGGCGGAAGCGCCGCGGCATCGCAAGCCTCGCCCTCGGAAGCCCCGGTGTCCGAGCCACTCGTGTCGGTCATGATCCCCTCCGTCCGTCGTTGCGTCATCGGAGGGGTGCTGCGCGCCCGTGCCCGTGCTCTTGCCGAAGCGGCCTCATCCCCGGCGGCGGACGCGGGCAACCCCCTCGCCCGTCCACGCGGATGCCACCTTGCCCGGGTCGGCAGGTTGGCGGGAGCGAACGCCCCTCTCGCGATGACGGCACGATCATCACCGGCGCGGCACAGGGCGGTCAAGCGGCTGCGCGCGCGCATGCGTCAGCGGCGGACGTTCGGCCCGCGCCGGCTCAGAGCGGGAAGGCGATGGTCGCTCCCGCATGGGTGAGCGTTCGGGCGGCGATGTCGAAGGTCATCAGGTCCTCGCCGAGCACGAGCGGGCCCGGCCAGTGCGCGCGCACCTCGGCGACCAGAGGGGCTGGGTCGAACCGCGTCGGCACGAAGTGGTTGAGCACGAGCAGGCCGACATCGGCTTCCGCGGCGACGCGCCCGACCTCAGAGGAGAGCGTGTGGTAGGAGGCGACGGCGGCGATCGTCTCCTCCGGGCGATGGTCGGGGTCGGGGCGGAGGTCGCGCCGGATGAACACCTCGTGCAGGAGGAGGTCCGCGCCGCGCGCGGCGGCGATCAGGGGCGGCCAGACGGTCGTGTCGCCTGAGAGCACGACGCGGAGGCTGTCCTGTTCGACGACGAAACCATACGCCTCCGGAAAGGGGTCGTGGTTGACCTTCACCGCCGTGACGGTGACGCCGCCGCCGCGGAACGACCGTCCGTCCTCATACTCCGTCACCTCGACGTCGAGCCCGGCCTCGTTCGGGCGCCTCTCATGGGCGATCCGCAGATCGAGCTCCGGCTTCCACAGCTGGGCGGAACGCTCGACGAAGCCGATCGTGCCAGGCGGGCCGAACAGTTTCCACGGCCGCGCCCGGCCCTGGTGCCAGGAGGAGACGAGGAGCTGGTGGAAGTCGACCACATGGTCGCTGTGCAGGTGGGTGAGGAAGAGCGCATCGATCGCAGCCCCCGTCGTGCCGGCGGCGACGAGCCGCTGCGTCACCCCGGAGCCGCAGTCGATGAGGATCTGCCGTCCGCCGGCGCGCACGAGGCTCGCCGGCCCCATGCGGGAGGGGTCGACCTGCGGGCAGCCGGTGCCGAGCAAGGTGAGCCGCATCGAGCCGGGGATCATGAAGTTGCCTCAGGCGACCGCGCGGAAGGAGGCCTCGATCTCGGCGAAGATCGCCGCGAGCACAACGTTGAAGCCAGCGACGATGGTCGCCGGCGCGAGCGAGGCGATCTGCGCGCGCCGGTCATGCTCGGCCTGAGCGATCACGCGCGGTGGGCTGCGCTCGAGCCCGAGGATCAGCGTCTGCATCTGCACGCGCGCGACGGTGGGGCTCTCGGCGGCGTCGGCGAACAAAGCGGTCAGCACCGGCTCGAGCGCGAGCGTCGGGCTCGCCCGCGTTCCGGGATCGACCACGGCGGCGAACAGCCCGCTGTCGGCGAGCCACTGGCGAAGCTGGTCCTGCACCAGAGCGGGCGGCGGCGCGAAGAACTCGTTCCAGAAGTCGATCCGCTGCTGCCCGGCCGGCAGGCGGGTGACGAGGCCGCGCTGCTCCGCGCCCGGGCCGGGCGTGATGCTGCGGACGACGAGCACGCGCCCGCGCGGATTGGGGGGCAGACGCTCGGGGCGGCGGGCGTCGAGCACGAACATCGTCTTCTCGGGGAAGGGCTGCGCGAGCGGGTTGCAGCCGGCCGCGACCACAGGCACGGCGAGGAGGAGGGCGCGTCGTCGCATCAGCGTGTCCCTCCCTGGCGGGGCGGGGAAGGCTCGCGCGGCGGCGGCGCGCCGAACAGGACCTGGCTCGGGAACTGGCGCATGTTCTCGGTGATGATCCTCACGTTCTCCGCCGTCAGGCGGAGCTCGCGCAGGAGCGGGCCGATGTCGCGGTCGGCGTCCGCTGTCACGGCGTCGATCCGCCGCACCGTCTGCTCGAGCGCGGCGATGGCCTGGGGCAGGCGGGCGGTGGCGCGTTCGAGATTGCTCACGGTCTGGCGCGTCTCGCGGCTGGCCAGCGTCTCGCCGATCGCGGCGAGCGACCGCTGCGCGTCGGCGACCGACGCCTCGAGCGGCGGAGCGAGCCGAGCCACCGTCTCGCGGAGCGCAGCGACGAGGTCGGAGACCTCGACGAGCGCGCGGTAGCCCTCGCCGCCGGTGACCGTCTCGGTCAGCGACCGCAGCAGCAGGTTGGCGCTCTCGATCATCTCGGGAAGCTGCGCCTCTTCGAGCCGCGCGACGAGGCGTTCCGCGGCCGAGGTGAACTGCGTCAGCGTCGAGGGAGCGGAGGGGATGATGGGGGCGCGCGGCTCCCATGGCACGGCGATGGGCGGGAAGCGGCGCGGGTCGAGGAAGTCGGCTTCGAGGTAGAGCACCCCGGTGATGCCCTGGCTCGCCATGCGCACCCTGAGCCCGCCCTGGACGAGCGTGCCGATCTCGGCGTTCGTCCTCTGCCCGAACCGTTCCGTGAAGATTTCGAACCGGACCACGACAAGGGTGAAGGCATCATCGCCCAGCACCTGCGGCGCCAGCTCCATCGGGTAGTCGGCGGCGGCGAGCCCGACCTCGGTGACGCGCCCGACCGGCACGCCACGGAACCGAACGGCGGCCCCGGCATCGAGTCCTTGGACGCTCTCCGAGAAGTAGGTCTCGAACTGCCTCCCCCGGGAACGGAACGCATCCGACCCGACCCAGAGCACGAGCCCCGCGAGCATGGCGAGCCCCGCGAGGATGACGACGCCGACGCGGAAGTAGATCGCTTTCTGCTCCATAGCCGGCGGTATCCGCCCAACCCCTCGCTTGCCCGTCAGGCCGCTTCGGCGATCCGGTTGAAGAAGGCGCGAACGGTCGGTTCCGTGCTGGTCGCGCGCAACACCCGTGGGTCGCCGGTGGCGATCACGCCCTTTGCAGCCTTGTCGAGCATGATGACGCGATCCGCAACCGTCAGGATCGAAGCGAGCTCGTGCGTCACGATCACGAAGGTGATGCCGAGGTCGCGCGCGAGCGCGAGGATGAGCTGGTCGAGCCCTGCCGAGGTGATCGGGTCAAGGCCGGCGGAGGGCTCGTCGAGGAAGAGCAGTGGGGGGTCGAGCGCCATCGCGCGGGCGATCGCCGCGCGCTTGACCATGCCGCCCGAGATCTCGGAGGGGAGCTTCGCAGCGGCATCCCCGAGCCCGACCATGCCGAGCTTGGCGCGCGCGACCGCCTCGACCGCCTCCGCCGGCAGGCGGGTGAAGCTCTCGAGCGGGAGCGCGACGTTCTCCGCGAGCGTCATCGAGCCGAACAGGGCACCAAGCTGGAACATCACGCCGAAGCGACGGAGCAGCCTCCGGCGGGCTTCGCCGCGCGCGGCGAGGAGGTCCTCGCCGAGCACGGTGATCCTGCCCGCCGTGGGCCGCCTGAGGCCGATCAGCAGGGTGAGCAGGGTCGACTTGCCGCAGCCCGAACCGCCGAGGATCACGAATACCTCGCCCTCGCGCACGTCGAAGCTCACGTCCCCGAACACGATGTTTTTGCCGAAGCGGATCGCGAGGCCCTCGGCCACGATCACCTTCGGTGCGTCGGCGCCGGGGCCTGTGCGGCCGCCGCGCGCGGCGGGGATCTCCGGCACCATCACCAGCCCATCAGGTAGAAGAACACGGCGAAGAGCCCGTCGATCACGACGATCGCGACGATGCCCCCCACCACCGCGGCGGTGGCGCTGTCGCCCACCGCGCGCGGGCCTGCGCCGGTGCGCATCCCCCGCGCGCAGCCGATGCCGGCGACGACGGCGCCGAACACCATGCCCTTGGCGATGCCGCCGATCAGGTCCGAGGGGTTCGTCCAGGTCACGACCTGGTTCGAGATCGCAACGAGCGGGAAGCCGAGCGAGAGCATCACCGTCGTCATGCCGGCGACGGCGGCGATGTTCATCACCGCGATCAGCACCGGCATCATGAGAAAGGCAGCGACGAGCCGCGGCACGACGAGGAAGCGGAACGGATCAAGCCCCATGATCGTCAGCGCATCGACCTCCTGGTTCACCTTCATCGTGCCGATCTCGGCCGCGAAGGCGCTGCCGGACCGCCCGGCGAGGATCACCGCCGCAAGCAGCGGCCCGAGCTCGCGGAACACCGAGACGGCGACGAGGTTGGCGACGAAGATGTCGGCGCCGTACTGGCGCATCGGGATGGCCGACTGGAAGGCGAGGATCAGCCCGAACAGGAAGCCCAGGAGCGCGATCAGCGGCAGGGCGCGCGTTCCCGCCTCCTCGGCGTGGCGCATCGTGTCGCCCCAGCGCAGCGTCCAGGGCCGCGCGAGCGTCGCAAGCGTTGCGACCACCGCCTCGCCAAGGAAGGCGATCGACGCGCCGAGCTGATCGAGCCGGTCGAGAGCGCCACGGCCGACCGCGACGGCGAGCCCCTCGCCTGCCGGCTTCGGCGCCCCGGCGGTCGCCGACTCGGTGCCCTTCCGCGCGCGCGCGATCACGGCGGCGATGGACGGCGACGCGCCGATCAGCCCGCCACCGCCCGCCGCCCTCGCGCGCCGCTCGGCAGCGAGCACGAGGGCGGCGCCGGCGCCGTCGCAATAGGTCACGCCGGAGAGGTCGATCGCCACCGGGGCTGTCGCCGCACGCATCGTCCCCTGCCATTGCGACGCTGCGGCGGCGGCATCGAGCCGGCCGGAGAGCGCGAGCACGGCAGCGGTCACGGCCGACCGGCCCCGGCGCCGCGCGCCGAGAGCAGGCGCACCGCAAGCATCAGAACGAGCGCCAGAACCGTCAGCATCGTGGCGGCGGCGAGGATGGTGAGCTCGATCGTGTCCTTCAAACCAGCGAACATCTGCCGCGGCAAGGTACGCTGCTGCGGCCCGGCGAGGAACAGAACGACGACGCTCTCATCGAGCGAGGTGGCGAAGGCGAAGACCGCACCCGCCGCCACGCCCGGCAGGATCACCGGCAGCATCACGCGGCGGAACGCCGTCACCGGCCCCGCACCGCAGGCAGCGGCGGCGCGCAAGAGCGTGCGGTCGAACTGCGACAGCGTCGCGCCGACGGTGACGACGACGAAGGGCGCGGCGAGAAGGGTGTGGGCGATGACGAGGCCCAAATGGCTCGAGGCGAGGCCGATCGGGGCGTAGGCGAAGGTGAGCGCGACGGCCGTGATGATCGCCGGCACCACCATCGGCAGGAGCAAAATCCCCAAAATCGCACCCGCGCCGGGCAGCTTCGCCCGCCAGAGCCCGATCGCCGCGAGCGTCCCCAGCGCCGTCGCCGCCGCCGTCGCCGCAAGCCCGATGACGAGGCTGTTCCACACCGCGGCGAGCCAGAACTCCGAGGCGAAGAAGGCGCGGTACCAGCGCAGGCCGAGCCCGGGCAGGGGGAAGTGCAGGAAGCTGCCATCTGAGAACGAGAGCGGAACGATCACCGCAAGCGGAGCGATCAGGAACAGCGCCGCGGCGAGAGCGGCCAGCCACCACAGAGCGCGCAGCACGCTCACGCCGTCCTCACCGCGCCGAAGCCGACGAGCCGGCCATAGAGCCCGACGATCGCAAGCGTCGCCGCGAGCAGAAGCAGCGAGAGCGCCGCAGCAAGCCCCCAGTTCACCGTCTGGTTCGCGTAGAAGCCGATGAAGTAGGGGAGCATCTGGTCCGCCCCGCCGCCCAACAGCGCGGGCGTGATGTAGAAGCCCAAGGCCTGGATGAACACCATCAGGCACCCCGCGCCGATGCCGGGAAGGGTCTGCGGCAGCCACACACGACGGAAGGCGGAGACGGGGGGGGCGCCGAGGCTCGCCGCGGCGCGGAGGTGGATGGGCGGGATCTGCCGCATCACCGCATAGAGCGGCAGCACCATGAAGGGCAGCAGGATGTGCACCATGGCGATGACGACGGCGAAACGGTTGAACAGGAGTTGCTGCGGCGCTCCGAACAGGCCGAGCGCGACGAGAGCGTGGTTCACCACGCCTTCGCGCGCGAGCAGAACCATCCACGCCGCGGTGCGCACGAGAAGGCTCGTCCAGAACGGCAAGAGCACCGCGAAGAGCAGGGAGGCGGCAAGACGCGGCGGCCCAAGGGCGATCAGCGCGGCGAGCGGGTAGCCGGCGAGGAGGGTGATGGCGGTGACCAGCGCCGCGATCCAGAAGGTGCGGAGGAACACCGTCCGGAACACGGCCTTCTCCTCGGGAACGGCGATGATCTCGCCTGCTGCGTCGCGGCGGAGGTCGAGCGCTGCGAGCAGGAAGAAATCCGTCCACGGCCCACGCGCGCGCGCGATCGCGCCCCAGGTCTCGACCTCGCCCCAGGCAGGGTCGGCGCGCAGCACCGCCTCGCGCGCCGAGCCTTCGAAGGGCGCAGCGAGCCGACGCGCAGAGGCGATCAGGGTCGTCCTCAGCCCCGCCCTGTCATGGTTGAGGCGCCCTGCCGCAACGGGCAGGGTTCCCGCCGCCCGCGCCGCGCGGAGATCCTCGACCAGGGCGGCGAAGGCGGCGTCGTCGGGCAGCGCCGTGCCGTTCCAGCCACGCAACGCCTCGAGCGTTCGCGGCAGCACCGGCGCCACCTCCTGGTCGGTCACGCTGCGGGCGAGCATCGCCGCGATCGGTGCGGCGAAGGCGACGATCACGAACAGCAGGAGAGGGGCGACGAGAAGCGCCGCCGAGACCTTTGCGCCATGGCCTGCCCGCCGAACGCGATGGTCGAGCGCCGCCGTGGCCTTGCCCATCTCGATGGCCGCGATCTCCTGCACGCGATCTCCCGCACGGGGAGGAAACGGGGGCTGAGACGCCCCCGCGCCGACCCGCCCCGCCTAGCGCGCGAGCCAGGCGTTGAAGCGCTGCGAGAGCCTGTCGAGGTTGTCGAGCCAGAACTGATCGTCGATCATCAGCGAAACGGCGAGGTTCTCGGGGTTGGTCGGGCTCACCGCGAGCAGGTCGGGGGGGAGGCCGTCATTGGCTCCCTTGGCCGTGCCGCCATAGGGGATCAGCGGGATCAGCCGCGCCTGCACGGCAGGGTTGGAAGCGAACTGCAGGAACCGATAGGCCTGCTCGCGGTTGGGGCTGCCGCGCATGATCACCCAGCTGTCGATCGTGTAGAGGCTGCCGGCCCACTGGATGCCGAAGTCGCGCCGTTCGGTGCGGTTGGCGTTGGTGATCCTCCCGTTCGGCGCCGAGGTCATCAGCACCTCGCCCGAGCCCAGGATCTGCGGCGCCTGCGCCGAGGCCTGCCACCACACGATATGCGGCTTGAGCCGGTCGAGCATGCGGAAGGCGCGCTCGATCCCTGCCTCGGTGCGGAGCGTCGCGTAGACCTGGTTCGGCGGAACGCCGTCGGCGAGCAGGGCGAATTCGAGGTTGAGCTTGACGCCGCGGCGCAGACCGCGCTTGCCGGGGAAGCGCTCGACGTTCCAGAAATCCGCCCAGGTCGGCGTTCCCTGGAAGCGGGCGCGGTCCCAGGCAAGGACGAAGTTGTAGAGGATCGTTCCCACACCGCACTCGTGCACGGCTTCGGGCAGGTAGTGCTCGCGCCCGCCGATCCGCGCGTAGTCGAGCTTCTCGAAGAGCCCCTCCTCGCAGCCGAGCAGGAGTTCCTCGCTCTCGACCTGGACGAGGTCCCAGGTGTTGTTGCCCGACTGCATCCGCGTGCGAAGCACGCCGATGCCGCCGTCCCAGGTGTCCTCGACGAAGCGGATTCCGGTCGCCTGCTGGAAGGGGCGGAAATAGACCTCGCGCTGCGCGTCCTGGAACGCACCGCCCCAGGAGACGATGGTCAGGTCGCGCGCCTCTGCCGCCCCCGAAGCCGAGGCAAGGAACACTGCCGCGGCTGCGGCAAGGAACGAACGTCGCATCATGCGGTGTCTCCGGTTGCAGGTTTGGTAAGACCGGAACCGTAGCGGTCGGAGCGGGCCCACTTCAACGGACGGTTCACGCCGGCGGCGCGAAGGCATACGCGTGCTCGGGCGACCAGGCGACGGCGACGGCGGCCCCCGGCGCGAGCCGCGACGCCGCCGCCGCCGGCCGCTTGGCGGTGATCTCGCCCCCCGCCTCGAGCGCGAGCCGAACCCGAACATGGTCGCCGAGATAGATCACCTCGGCGACGGTCGCGGCCAGCGCGTTGCCCCCGAGCGTCTCGGCATCGGCCTCGGCCAGGGCGATCCGCTCCGGCCGGACGGAGAGAAGGGCGGGTGAGCCCGGTGGCCCGGCATCGGCCCGGCGCGCGGCGAGGCGGCGGCCCGAGGCGAGCGCGATCTCGACCAGCCCGTCGCGTTCCCCGGCCACCGTCCCGACGAGCCGGTTATTCTCGCCGACGAAGCCTGCGACGAAGGCATCGGCCGGGCGTTCGTAGAGCGCCTCGGGCGTGTCGAGCTGGCGGATCGCGCCGCCCTCGAACACGGCGATCCGGTCCGACATGGTCAGCGCCTCGGCCTGGTCGTGCGTGACATAGACCATGGTCACGCCGAGGCGCTCGTGCAGGTGGCGGATCTCGAGCTGCATCTCCTCGCGGAGCTGGCGGTCGAGAGCGCCGAGCGGCTCGTCGAGCAGCACGAGCGGCGGCTCGAAGACGAGCGCTCGGGCGAGCGCGACGCGCTGCTGCTGCCCGCCCGAGAGCTGCGCCGGGCGGCGGTCGCCGAAGCCCGCAAGCCGCACCATGTCGAGAGCGCGCGCGACCCTCGCCTCGCGCTCTGCCCTACCGAGCCCGCGCACCGAGAGCGGGAAGGCGACGTTCTCCGCGACCGTCATGTGCGGGAACAGGGCGTAGGACTGGAACACGACGCCGATGCCGCGCCGATACGGCGGCAGGCGCGCGATCGGCCGGCCCTCGAGCAGGATTTCTCCCGCCGTCGGCTGCTCGAAGCCCGCGAGCATCATGAGTGTGGTCGTCTTGCCCGAGCCGGAGGGGCCGAGCAAGGTGAGGAACTCGCCGCGCAGGATCGCGAGGTCGAGCCGGCGCACGGCGAGGCGATGCCCGTCATAGCTCTTCTCGACGCCCTCAAAGCGCACGAGCGTGTCGGCAGCCTCGATCATGCGGGGCGGAGAGTGGCAGCGGGCCGGACGACCCGCAAGCAGGGCCGGTTGTCTTGCGGCGTGTCCGAGAACGGCGTCCCGCCCAGGCGGATGGTCAGCCTTGACCGCCGTTGCCGGCAGGCCGAAGGCGTGCGAAGGCGACCCAGCCATGCCGTGCGCATGGCCGGCCGCGAGCATGCGGCGCGCGCAGCCAGCCCGACGATCGGTCGGTCCGAACGTTTCGGCCGACACGGTCGATCAAAAGGACGCTCCCGCAGCGACGACCCATGCGGACAGAGCGCGCGGCGCCAGCGGCATATCCGGACCGACACGGACACCGACACGGGCGGCCATCTTGACACCGTTGCGCCGCACGCCGGCACCATGCAGGGCCGCGATCGCGCCAAGCCCGTGTCGCGCGCCTCGAGCAGTCTCTGGGCCTTCGTCCGGACCGTGTTCACGGCTGGCGGACGTGCCGGCGGCCGCGTCGCTTGGCCGACGCGGAGCGCCGACCTCACACCGCGCCCTGCCACGCCTCACGCCGCTGCCGCACCCGACGGATGAGCGAGCGCAACCATCGCCTCGCTCACCACAAACGCCGCCCGGTCCGCGACCTAACGCAGCGGACCGATGTCGCCGCAACCCCCTGCGCGGCGCCGCCACGCTCGGACAGATCGAAGGGCAGCCGGCACCTCCCCGACACGCGCTCAGAGGAAACGGCCGCGCAGGAAGCCAAGCGCCGGCAGCGGTGCCCAGGCGCGGGGGATGTCGGCGCGGCGTATCGGCGCGACCGAGTAGCGCGGGATTGGCTGTCGCGTCCGCGCGATCAGGTGCTCGTAAGCGCGCACCTGCGCCGCGCGCCACGCCCTGTCCTCGAGTGCGGCGTCGCGCGAGCGGTAGATCTCGGCGATCCTATCGGTCTTGCCGACGGTGGCGATCACGGCCCAGAGCGTATCCTCGCCACGGCCCTGAGCGGTGCGGGCGAGGGGTGTGATCCTGGTCACGGGCGCGCGGGGCTGGCCATGGTCTTCGTCGCGAGCGTGGCAAGCGGGCTGGCGAAACGCAATCGGGAAACGGGCCGAGGGGGCGTGCCGCAGCGGCGCTCGCCGCCAACAAAAGAGGGCGGGCCAGCGGCTGGGAGGTAGGTCTGCCGCCGGCCCGCGCCGTGGGTGGGGCCTGCCGGGAAAGGCCTCCCCCCTTGGACGCTCGTGAGCATGCGCCCGAAGAGGTTACGGCCACCTGATCCGACGGATTACGAGTTGGTCATCTCGCGCTGCCGGTCAGTAGGTCGGGTCGCCCCGCAACCCGCCCGGCCCCCCCTTGCAAGTCTCCCTGCAGTTCTCCCTGGCGCGGCGTTGCCCCCTCGGCTAACCAAGGCTCAAGAAGCAGCGGCAGACCGCCGCACGCAACAGCTTAAGAGAGGAGATCGAGCCATGACCGAAGTGAGCCTCTCGCGCCGCCAGGCGCTCGCCGCCGGCGCCGCCGCGCTGGCAGCCCCGGCGCTGCATGTGCTTCCCGCCCAGGCCCAGGGCGGGCAGATCAAGATCGGCGCCATCCTCTCCGCATCGGGGGGGCTCGCCAATTTCGTGCCGCCGATCCGCGCCGGAATCATGCTCGCGATCGAGGAGATCAACGCCCAGGGCGGGGTGCTCGACGGCCAGCGCCTCGTCCTCGTCGAGGCCGATGACCAGACCAACCCGCAGGTCGGCGTCCAGGTCGCGACCCGGCTCGTCCAGGCCGAGAACGTGCCGGTGATCATCGGGCCGATGGGCTCGGGCATCGTGATCGCCACCGCCAACGCCGTCACCATCCCCGCCGGGGTTCCGATCATCTCCCCCTCCGCCACCGCTCCCGCCGTCTCGGCGCTGAACGACAACGACACGGTGTTCCGCACCGCCGTGCCGGACGGGCTTCAGGGCGCCGTGCTCGGGCGCGTCACCAAGGCCCGCGGGCTCGACCGGGTGGCCGTGATCGCGATCAACAACGACTATGGCCGCGGCCTCGCCGGCGCCTTCCAGGCCGGGTTCGAGCGCCACGGCGGCACCGTCACGGCGAGCCAGAACTTCGAGATCGACCGCCCCTCCTACCGCGCCGAGCTCCAGACGCTCGCCGGCCGCGGCAACCCCCAGGCCCTGCTCGTCATCGCCTATCCGGGCTCGGGCGGCATCACCATCCTGCGCAACGCGATCGAGAACGGCTTCTTCAGCCGCTTCATCCTGCCCGACGGGATGCGCGACCAGTCGGTCGTCCAGGCCGTCGGGGCGCAGGCGCTGGCCGGCACGTTCGGCACCGCCCCGGGCTCGGCCGCCTCGCCGGAGCGCCGCGCCGCCTATGTCGAGGCGTTCCGCCGCGCCAACCCGACGCTTGACCCGGCCGGCGCCTTCGTCGCCCAGGCCTATGACGCGGTCTACGTCGCCGCACTCGCCATCCAGAAGGCGGGGCGGGCGGACCGGGCGGCGATCCGCGCCGCGCTGCGCGAGGTCGCCAACCCGCCGGGCGAGGTGGTCGGCCCCGGCGAGTGGGCCAAGGCGAAGGCGGCGCTCGCCGCCGGCCGCGCCATCGACTACGAGGGCGCCTCCGGCCCGGTGAACTTCAACGAGACGGGCGACGCCGAGGGCAAGATCGAGGTCTGGGAGGTGCGCGAGGGCAGGATCGCCACCGTCGAGACCGTCGCCTCGTGACGGGGCTTTGAGAAGTCCGGGCGCTCCGGCGCCCGCGCTCGCCATCGAGGGTGTCACGAAGCGCTTCGGCGGCTTCCTCGCCCTCGATGGCGTCTCGCTCACCGTCCCGGACGGCTCGATCACCGGGCTGATCGGGCCGAACGGCGCGGGCAAGTCCACCCTGTTCGCCGCGATCGCGGGCTTCCTTCGGCCCGACCAGGGAACGATCCGCCTCCGTGGCGAGGACGTGACCGGCGCCGCGCCGTGGGACCTGCACGCGCGCGGCCTCGTCCGCACCTTCCAGATCCCCCGCCTCTTCCCGCGCATGACGGTGCTTGAGAACCTGCTCGTCGCCGCCCCCCACCAGGCGGGCGAGCGCCTGCCGCTGCCCTGGCTGGCGCGCGGGAGGATCCGCCGCGAGGAGCGCGCGCTCGCCGACCGCGCCGGTGCGGTGCTCGCGCGCCTCAACCTCTCGGGCCACGCTGACGCGCCGGCGACGGCGCTTTCGGGCGGGCAGAAGAAGCTCGTCGAGCTCGGCCGCGCGCTGATGAGCGGGGCTTCGGTGATCCTGCTCGACGAGCCGGCGGCGGGGGTGAACCGGACGCTCCTGCGCGAGATCGCGGCCACGATCGCCGCGCTCAACCGCGAGGACGGCATCACCTTCCTCGTCATCGAGCATGATCTCGACCTCGTCGCCGAGCTCTGCGACCCGGTGCACGCGCTTGCCGAGGGGCGGGTGATCGCCTCCGGAACGATGGCGGCGCTGCGGGCCGACCCGCAGGTGGCGGAGTCCTATCTCGGCATGGCGATCGAGCCCCAATGATCGCGGTGCCCCAATGATGGCGATGCCCGGGTGATGGCGGTGGTCTTCTGATGGCGCTGCTCGAGGTCGATCGCGTCGTCGGCGGCTACGGCGAGGCCGACATCCTCCAGGGCGCGAGCCTCGCCGCGGAGGCGGGCGAGATCGTCGTGATCGTCGGCGCGAACGGGGCGGGGAAGTCGACGCTGATGAAGGCGATCGCCGGGCTCGTGCGCGTCCGTTCGGGGTCGATCCGTTTCGCTGGCGACGAGATTGCCAACGCCCCCGCCGAGGGCATGATCCGGCGCGGCCTCGCCTACGTGCCGCAGGAGCGCAACGTCTTCCCCTCGCTGACGGTGGAGGAGAACCTGCGCATGGGCGCCTATGTGCGCCCCGACGCGACCCGCGCAGGCATCGCCCGCGTGCTCGCCCTCTTCCCCGATCTCGACGCGCGGCGCGGCGTCGCCGCAGGCCGGCTTTCGGGCGGGCAGCGGCAGATGGTCGCGATCGCCCGCGCGCTGATGCTCGAGCCGAGGCTGATCCTGCTCGATGAGCCGACGGCGGGGCTGAGCCCCCGCTTCTGCGCCGTGATCTTCGAGCGCGTGCAGGCGATCGCCCGCGCCGGCGTCGGCGTTCTGATGGTGGAACAGAACGCGCGGCCTGCGCTTGCGATCGCCGATCGGGGCGTGGTGCTCGCGATGGGCCGCAACCGCGCCACCGCCCCCGGCCCCGCCCTGCTCGCCGACCCAGAGATCGGCCGGCTCTTCCTCGGGGGCTGAGGCCGTGGCGGAGCTGATCACCTTCTACCTCGTGCCTGGCCTCGTGCTGGGCGCGATCTATGCGATGAGCGCCACTGGCCTCTCCCTCGTCTATGGCGTGATCCGCTTCGCCAATTTCGCGCATGGCGACCTCATGGGGCTGGGCGCCTATGCCGCTCTCGCCGCCTCGCAGGGCCTCGGGCTCTCGCCCTGGGCGTCGATCCCCTTCGCCGCGGCGGCGACGGTGCCCGCCGCACTCGCGGCGGATGTGCTGTTCTACGCGCGGCTGCGGCGGAGCCTTCCCGCGGTGCTGCTCATCTCCTCCTTCGGCACGGCGCTGATGCTCCGCGCGGTGATCTACCTCGCCTTCGGGCCGACGCCGCAGACCTTCGGCCGCGCCATCGTCCCGCCGCTGATGCTCTGGGGCCTGCGCATCCAAGAGCGGCACGTCTGGATCATCGCGGGTGCTGCCGCCTCGGCGGCGGTCCTGCACCTGATCCTCGCGCGCACGCGGGCGGGGCGGGCGATGCGCGCGATGGCCGACGACCCCGATCTCGCGCGCATCACCGGCGTGCCGACGGAGGCGGTGATCCGGCTCACCTGGACGATCGCCGCCGTGCTCGTTGCGATCGCCGGCGTGTTCCTCGGCCTCGATACGCAGCTCACCCCGGTGATGGGGTTCAATGTCCTGCTCGCCTCCTTCGCCGCGGCGATCCTGGGCGGGATCGGCCGCCCCTGGGGGGCGGCGCTCGGCGGGCTGATCCTTGGGCTTGCGGAGGAGTGCTCCTCCTACCCCGTGGTCGGCGGCGCGCCGCTGCTCGAGCCCTCCTACAAGTCGGCGGTGGCCTTCGCGGTGCTGATTGTGACGCTGATCGCGCGCCCGCAGGGCCTGTTCCGCGGCATGGGCTGAGGGCGATGGACGCGCTTCTCTACCTCGCCACACTCGCGACCCTTGCCGCGATCTACGCCGCGCTCGCGCTCGGGCTGAACCTGCACTGGGGGCTGACGGGGCTGATGAATTTCGGCGGCGCCGGCTTCGTCGCCATCGGCGCCTATACGGCGGCGCTGCTCACGGCGGCGCCGTCGGCGACCCATGTGGGGGGCTTCGCCCTGCCATGGTGGCTCGCCTGGCCGGCCGCGGCGCTGGCCGGGGCGCTGCTTGCGCTGCCGATCGGTGCGGTCTCGCTTCGGCTTCGGGCGGATTATCTCGCGATCGCGACGATCGGCATCGCCGAGATCGTCCGCCTCTTCGCGCGCAACGAGGACTGGCTGACGGGAGGGCCGCTGGGCGTGACCGCCATCCCCCGCCCCTTCGAGGCCTTGGGCAATCCTGCCGGGCAGTTCGCCTTCCTCGGGCTCGTCGCCCTGGTGGTCGCCGGCCTCTACGCGCTTGCTGAGATGACGGCGCGAAGCCCCTTCGGCCGTGCGCTCCGGGCGGTGCGGGATGACGAGGAGGCGGCGAAGGCGGTTGGCAAGAACCCCGCGCGTCTGAGGCTCCAGGCCTTCGTGCTCGGGGCTGCGTGCATGGGCTTGGGCGGGGCGATGCTGACGGCGTTCTTCAAGTTCATGGGCCCTGACGCGCTCGAGCCGGTGACCGTGACGTTCCTCGTGTGGGTGATGCTGATCGCCGGCGGGTCGGGCTCGAACGCTGGCGCGGTGCTGGGTGCGGTGGCGGTCTGGGCGGTCTGGGCGGCGACGGACTGGCTTGCCGCGCAGCTTCCGGGCGAGCTTGCGACGCGTGCTGCCTATGTCCGGCTGTTCCTGATCGGGCTTGCGCTTCAGGTGATCCTGCTCGCGCGCCCTCAGGGCCTGCTCGGCGAGCGGATGGCTGGGCGGTAGGGCGCGCGGGCGCTGGCTTCGCGGGCGCTGGCTTCGCGGGCGCGAACGCGTCATGACCGCCGCTCTGTTCCCTGCCCTGTCTCGGCACGTGCTACGGACGTTCCGATCCTCGAAGAGAGGTGAGGCGGATCAGGCGAGCACCGCGGGCAGCCTGACGATGATGGCCTGGCCGATTCGGGGGAGTGGCTTCCGGCCGCATGGCAGCCGGCATCCCCCAAACACGCTCTCACCCTTCGGCAGCGCGCCGCGGGGCGGGGGCTTCAGCCCTTGCCCTCGAAGAACTCGCGCACCTTGGCGAAGAACCCGGCACTCTCGGGTGAGGACTTGTCGCCGGCCTTCTCCGCCTCCGCCTCGAACTCACGGAGCAGCTCCTGCTGCCTCCGGGTGAGGTTCATCGGCGTCTCGACCGCGACCTGGATGTAGAGATCGCCACGCGCGGCCGAGCCGAGCTGCGTCATGCCCTTGCCGCGCAGGCGGAACTGGTCGCCCGTCTGCGTGCCGGGGGTGATGGTCACCTTCGCCCGCCCGCCCTCGATCGTCGGCACCTCGATCGCGCCGCCGAGCGCGGCCGTCGTCATGCGCAGCGGCACGCGGCAGTAGAGGTTGGCGCCCTCGCGCTGGAACAGCGGGTGGGGGCGGACCATCACGTTG
>Ga0272446_1000927_pt1 | contig 44595 bp, 37 predicted proteins | sample YNPCB0061_FD_194587 | JGI IMG/M metagenome (GOLD analysis project Ga0272446, IMG submission 194587) | Hot spring microbial mat communities from Yellowstone National Park, WY, United States - YNP-CB-006-1 | ecosystem: Environmental > Aquatic > Thermal springs > Hot (42-90C) > Sediment | place...
CACTCAATTGCACTATTTCCCCGCTGGGCGTTTTAACGCCCAAGCGCTCCAATTGGGATCGCCGGCTGCGCTCGGACTGCGGTAATTGCATGACAATTTCCAGCGGGTTCAATTCGCGCGGCAGGTGGCCACTGCCGGCTCGGAAATCCTTGGGGTCACCGGCTCCCGGCGTCATTCCGCCAACAGCGATCCGGAGTGTGTTGGCAATTTCCTCGGTACTGATCCCCGTTAGAGATGCCTTTTCCCGATCCACGCGGAAAATGTAGCGGACTCGTTCAGCCTCAAAGGTGTCGTCTACGTCAACCACACCGGCTTCGTGCTCAAAAAGGGCACGAACATGACGAACGTCAGTTTTGAGATCGGCATAGCTTTGTTCCGTTCGCGGATACACCTCGGCAACCAGGGTGCTGAGTACGGGTGGTCCCGGAGGAACTTCCACGATCTTCAATCGTGCCGCATGCTTACGGGCAATGGCCTCCAAGTTGTCTCGCACCCGCAGAACGATGGCGTGACTTTGCGCGCTGCGGTCTTCCTTGGGAATCAAGTTCACCCGCAGATCGCCGCGGTGGGGCTCACGCCGCAAATAGTAATGCCGGACGAGGCCATTAAAATCCATGGGTGAGGCCGTACCGGCAAAGCTGAGAATCTCCGAAATCTCAGGAACGCTGCGAAGTGAGTCGGCCAAATCCCTGAGCACGGCATCGGTTTGCTCGGTCGTGCTGCCTTCGGGTAGATCCACGAGGACTTGAAATTCGTTCTTGTTGTCAAATGGTAGCATCTTCAAAGGGACAAGACCTAGGGCCGGCAATGCCATGGCACCAACCAGCAGCAGGCCGGTGATGCCAATCAGACCCCTGGTGGCCAGGCGCGAGTCGAGAAAGGGAGTGAGCACCTTCCGATAAATTCGATACGTCAGTGTCTGGTGAACATCGAGAGGTTCGTGACCATCTTTTCCATAGACCCCCTTGAGGATCTGATAGCTGAGCCACGGCGTGACCGTGAATGCGACCACCATCGACATGAGCATGGCGACCGGAACATTCAAGGCCATGGGCCGCATGTAGGGACCCATCATGCCGGTAATGAACAGCATGGGTAAGAACGACACGATCACCACCAATGTGGCCACGATAATTGGGGGCCGGACCTCGTTCACCGCCTCCAGAACTGCCTCCCGTGGTGGTTTGCGACGAAGGCGGAAGTGTCGGAAGATATTTTCCACGTCGACGATGGGATCATCGACCACTAGCCCCAAAGCGAGGATCAAGGCGAAGAGCGTCACGCGGTTGATCGAGTATCCCGCGAGATAATTGATCAGCAGAGTCAGTGCGAAGGTCAATGGCACGGCCGTGACGACAATAAAGGCTTCACGCCAGCCTAGACTGAACATGATGAGCGCGGACACGATGATAATGGCCAGGCCCAATTCGCGGATCAGTTCATTGACTTTTTCATCGGCGGTCTCCCCGTAATTGCGTGTGATGCGGGCCTCGATATTGTGAGGAATGACCGTTTGGCTTAGCTCCTTGAGCTTCGCTTCCAAGGCATGCGCGACGGCAACGGCATTACTGCCCTTTTGTTTCGCCACTCCAATCGTGACAGCGGGAAAATCCGCCCCTGCTTCGATGCCGTCAGGTAATGCTCTTGCTCCCGGACCAAACAGAATCCGCGTATACGTGGCGGGTTCTTCTGGCCCATCCACCACGTTGACCACTTCCCGCAGGTAAACCGGGCGACCACCGTAAACTCCAACGACCAACTTTTCCAGCTCCTGAGCGGACTGGACAAACGGCCCACTCTCGACAATCAATTCGCGGTTTTCCGAACGCAAACTTCCGGCCTGGATTGCCACGTTGGCACCCCGGAGTACTCGATCCACATCTAGCGGCGTGACCTGGCGGGAGGCCATTCGCTCCGGATCCAGCATCACGCGCAACTGACGACGACGACCGCCAACCACTTCCGTTCGGCCGGTTTGGGGCACGCTTTGCAATGCCACCTCGACCTGCTCGGCCACACGGCGCAGGGCAAAGTCATCCGCAGTCTGGCTCCAGAGGGTGACATTCACCAGTGGTACGTCGTCGATCTCAATTGGTTTGACGACCCACCCCGTGACGCCGGGTGGGACCAGGTCCGTGTGCATCATGATCTTGTTGTGCAGCTTCACAAGACTCGCTTCACGGTCCTCGCCGACATAAAACCGCACTGTCACAATGGCCTCACCCGGGCGCGACATCGAGTAGACGTACTCCACCCCGTCGATCTGATAAAGCAACCGTTCAAGTCGCGAGGCGACTTGCTGCTCGACTTCCTCGGCGGTCGCGCCCGGCATGCGAATCATGATGTCGGCCAACGGCACGACAATCTGGGGTTCCTCTTCCCGAGGGGTAAGAACCAGTGCTGCCACACCGGAACCGAGCATGACCAGAATGATGAGGACCGCCAGGTTACCCTGCAGAAAGGCCTCAATGACCCGGGACACGAAGCCGCCGGGTTGCTCAGAGCTCATCGCCAGTTACCTCGTGAATGTCACGGATTTGCAGCGGGTTCAGTCCCGGGGAAGGGCAACCCGCTCGCCGGCAGACAGGCCAGAGAGAATTTCAATTTTCTCACCATCCTGCTGCCCAATTCGAACAAACCGTCTACTAAGTGTTCCATCGGCAGCCGCGACCTCGACCAGGTCAAGCTGCCCGACTTGACGAACCGCTTCTCGCGGTACCCACAGGCGTTCCGAAATCCCGAATGGTAATTCCAAGCTCCAGAGACGAACGGTGAAACCCGTTGGAATTTCGACACGGCCAAACATTCCGGGCAGTAACCGCTGCGCCGAAACCGAGCTTGGTAAGCTAATCTTCACCAGCACGGACCGACTTGCTTGTTGGGCTTGTGGCACCACCTCGCGGACTGTTCCCCGGGTGGTCAGGCCCGCAGCATCGATGCGCACGGGCAACTCCGTACCCACAGGCACAATCGGAGCCAGCGACTCCGGAATGTTGGCGTGCAGTTCCAGATCGGTGGGATCGTAGATCACCAGGAGCGTCTTACCCGGCGTCGCCAAATCGCCCGGCTCAACGATGCGATCTGCAACCACGCCCGGCGAACTGGCCTGAATTTTCGTGTAGGTCAGTTGAACGGAAAGCCGGGCAATCACCTCCTTGGCTCGTGTCACCATGGCCTCGGCGACTCGGAAGGCTCCCTCCACCCGGCTAAATTCATCCGCACTGACCGAACCCGTATCGCGCAGCTTCTTGATCCGTTCGTAATCGGCCCGGCGTGTAACCAGATCCGCTTCCGCGGCAGTTAGAGAAGCAGCAGCTTCGCGTTGCTGGGCCAACAATTCCCGATCGTCCAGAATCACCAGCAGGTCGTTGGTGTTGACGCGATCCCCGGGGCGAACGCGGACCTCGAGCACCGTCGCGAGAAGCTGACTGGCGACTTCCGTGCGTTTTTTGGGTTGGACTGTGCCCACGACCGCAATTGTCTCGTAACTGCGAATTTTCTCCACTGTGACCAGGGTGCGACCCGCGCTTGGGGTGCGGGGGGCCGGTACTTCACCTGGTTCCACCTTGTCGCGAAACGCACCCCCCATCCAGGCAAGAAACACAGCCAACGCGACGACGGCGAGGATTGCAGATCCAACCGTGCGAACCGCTTGCCAGCGCGGTCGGCTTACGCTGTGACTTGGTTGTGCTACAACAGTGTTCACTCGTTGACCCCTTGATCCCGAGGTGATTGTCCCGTTGGCGGTTTGATGACTTGTTCCGGTGGTGATGTCCGCGACCGCGGCTCACATGTTCCACCCATTCACGTTCGAACGCCGGCTTTTGGCAGCACCCAAATTTGAAGAATCAACCAGAAAACAAATATCCCGAATAACACGAGGATATCCATGATTCGACTCCTTGACTCGGAGGGCAGATCAAGTGGTTTCGATTTCACCGGTATGCTCTCCTGCAATCGTTCATGGTGGCATTCTTGGAATCCGGCCGGTGCATCCTGCTCCGCGGCCAATGGCGTGGAACCTGATCCACTACTGCATTATTCGTGGTGAATCCTATTATGCAAAGACATACTCACGAAGACGTTACTCTACGTAACGGCAAGCCTTGCAAATCTTACGCGCGTTCGCAATGCGTGTCGCAAAGCCCCTGTCCTGCTGATTGCGATTCCGGCTTCGTTCAGCGCGATTGGGCATTCATTCTCAGTCCACTCGGCTGCTGACCGAACGATTGGGATCGAATCAGTCTGTCGTTGCATTGGAACGACCCGCCAGGACCAAAAAAGTTACAGTTTTCACAATGCGCACCGTTTGAGTCCATGCCAGGGCCCTTGATGACCCAGTCCATAGGACCAATCTTGTTCAAACACTAACTCATTTCTTGATGGATTGGTAACAAGTCGATACGTTGGTTATGAATTTGATCCATCTCATTTCGTTTTCTGAACGTGTGCGATCATGCGAAGAGCACTTTGGCGGGTTTTCATGCTTTTCGTCACCGTTTTGTCACCCGGTGACCTCTTAGCCCAATCGAAGATTGCGACCGCAGTTGGCCCTGAGGCCAGCACTATCCCGACAAATGAGCTACTGATTTTTCTCAACCCCGGGCAGTCGGCCGCATCAATCGGTGAGGAGTATGGATTAACTCTGGTGGGTTCCTTGGCTAACGCGCCGCAGATTGTGCGGTTGGATGCATCATCAGTTGCAACAGCAGCGCGTGTCGTGCGGCAGATGGAGCAGGATGCTCGAATTCGTCAGGCGTTTGTGTTGGCCGGGAATCGAATCCAAAGCCGTTCGTTTACACCAAACGACCCGTATTTCAACCCCGGCCAGACGGGCAATGGCAATACCACAAATCGGCTGTTCCCCGGGCAATGGCATTTGCACAATCAGATGCCAAGTTCGAGCTACAACGATCCAACGATTCATGCCAACGTGCTGGGAGCCTGGAATCGCAACTTGACGGGAAGCGGTGTGGTGATCGGGATCGTGGACGACGCGGTGTAACCGGAGCTGCACCGCTGGCCGGGCTGGCCGGGATTCGCACGGAGTACAACTCCACGGCATTGCTCAATGCTTACACCTGGCGAAACGATGCGATTCGTATCAAGAATCACAGCTATGGCTACACGACTCCGTATGTCAATAACTCGGCCGCCGCTGCCGTAATCGCCGAGACCGCAACGCATGCAACCCATCCGGTCATCCATGTCTGGGCTGCTGGTAATGAGCGTGGGGAATTAAAGGCCGATGCGAACACAGACAGTTTAACAGCCAGTCCACATGTCATTACTGTGGCCGCTTTGGGCAGCAAAGGGAAGTATGCCAGCTACAGTTGCTTTGGTGCCTCGGTAATCGTGACGGCACCGTCAAGCACATCGTCCAGCGAGGGTTTCGATGGGACAACCACCACCGACCTTGTTGGCACGGGCGGCTACAACGATGGTTTAGGAGGTAGCGATTACAGCAATAACCGATACACCAATTACTTTGGGGGAACTTCATCGGCGGCACCGTTGGTGAGTGGTGTTTTAGCGTTGGCGGTGCAAGCGCGGACCGAAGCGGGCTTCACGTCCGATGTCCGACGCCGTCGTGACCAAAGTAATCTTCCCACACTCGCTGGGTGAATCCGCCACAGGTGAAGTCGCCGGGGGCCTCACCCGCGGAGAAGATGGCTGGATTGCTCGAAGTAAACGCAATTCACCTGGTCGTCCACCTGCAGTGGGTTTTCGGATTGTCCCGATCACCAATCGGCGGTATCGCAATCACTACAATCACGGCATGTCTCAATCCGGGAATCAAATCAAACAAATCCGGTGGCCAATCATACTCTCGATGGCGGCTGCGCTACTCACGATTGGCATGAAGGGGGCGGCCTATGCGATAACCGGTTCCGTCGGGTTGCTGTCCGATGCGTTGGAAAGCCTCGTCAATTTCGCGGCCGCGGTGACGGCTTACATGGCCTTGTGGTACGCGGCCCGACCAGCGGATTCAACCCACACCTTTGGCCACGAAAAGATTGAGTACTTCTCCAGCGGCCTCGAGGGTGTTTTGATCATCTTGGCGGGCGTGGGTACGGTGGTCTATGCAACGGGGCGTTTACTCTTCCCCGAGCCGTTAAGCTCGCTGGAGGTGGGGACCGGGATCGGCCTGGTGGCAGCGGGCGTCAACTTTCTCGTCGCGCGGATCTTGCTACGAGTCGGTCGGGAACATCATTCCATCGTGTTGGAGGCGGATGGAAAACACCTGATGGCCGACGTGTGGACATCCTTGGGTGTCTTGGCGGGACTCGTTCTGGTGCTGCTGACGGGCCTGGAATGGCTCGACCCTGTGCTGGCCATCATCGTTGGCGGTAACATCATCTGGACGGGTAGCGAGTTGGTCCTGCGTTCGTTCAATGGCCTCATGGATCACGCTTGGCCTGTTGCCGAACAGGAGCAACTGCGGGCCTTAATCGCCGCACAACTACCCACGGGAGCGGAATTCCACATGCTGCGAACACGGCGTGCGGGCCAACGACGGTTTGCCGAGTTTCATCTGCTGGTGGATGGGGAACTGACTGTCCGGGCTGCACACCAACTGGTTCACGAAATGGAAGCCGCTCTTCAGACACAAATACCCGGGTTGGAAGTCACGATTCATCTCGAGCCTGTTGATGAGAGAGAATCGTGGGAAGGTGAGGACTTGAAGCGACTCGGCGAGGGAACAGACTCAATCGGATCACGATCATGATCGACTTGCTGAATCCCCTCGTTCATGTACCCGCTGTGCGGGATGCGGCGGTGGGTACCGCCCTGCTGGGTTTGACTGCTGGCGCTGTGGGCTGTTTTGCGATTTTGCGTCGGCAGAGCCTGCAAGGTGATGTCGTTTCACACGCCGCTTTGCCGGGAATCGCCATCGCGTTTCTGCTCGGCTCTCGATCACCTCTGGCCTTGATACTGGGAGGTACCGTCGCTGGCTGGCTTGCGCTGGTCCTAGTGGGGAGTGTCTCGCGACGCTCTCGTGTCTCGGTCGATGCAACCTTGGGCGGTAGCCTGGCCGTTTTCTTTGGCCTGGGCCTGGCGTTGATGCGTTATGTGCAAGTCAACGTACCGGATGCCTCACGGCATCCACTGGATCGTTATCTCGTTGGGCAGGCCGCTTTTTTGCGGACCTCCGACCTGTGGGCCATTGGAGGACTCGGCTTCGCAACACTGCTGATCCTGGTGCTGAAATGGCATGATCTGAAGTTGCTTGTATTTGATCCCGATTATGCGGCCAGTATTGGCCGACCGGTCCGCCGTTTGGAACTGCTCCTCACCAGCTTAACTGTTATTGCCGTCGTGATTGGTCTTAAGGCCGTGGGAGTTGTTCTGATGACCGCTTTACTGGTGGCCCCGGGGGTGGCGGCCCGGCAATGGACCGACCGTTTGCTCATCATGGTGTTATTGGCCAGCTGCATCGGTGCCATCGCCGGGGTTATGGGAACCCTACTCAGCCATCACCTGGGCACGCGCACGGCAGTACCCACAGGGCCCAGTATCGTGTTAGTTGCCACTGCATTCGTCATCGTATCACTTCTGGGGGGAACCGCTCGGGGCCTGCTCGTGACGAGGGGTCGGTTGTGACAACCGTCTGGATAATACCATGACAGAACTGGTGATCGTACTTGGCGTCGTTGCGGCTGCCTGTGCCCTTCCCGGGGTCTTCTTGGTGTTGCGTCGCATGTCCTTGGTTTCCGATGCCATTGGTCATGTCCTGTTGCTTGGTATCGTGCTGGCCTACTTCATCACGCGCGAAATCCAGTCACCCTGGCTGCTGGTCGGTGCCATGCTGACGGGAATGGCAACGGTGGTGTTGGTTGAGCTTTTACAACGCACGCGCCTCGTCCAGGTCGACGCGGCCATTGGCTTGGTCTTCCCGGCGTTGTTCGCGCTAGGTGTGCTGCTTGTCACCATCTTTGTGCCCAACGTTCACATCGATGTGGATGCTGTTTTGGTGGGGCAGCCTGAACTGGCCAACGAACCTCGTTGGGATTTGTTCGGGTTCAAACTCCAACCCCTAACCATTTTGACGGCAGTCCTGCTCCTGAATATCGGTCTGTGCGTATTACTCTACAAGGAACTCAAAGTCAGCACATTTGATGCCGGCTTAGCGGCGACACTGGGGTTTCCACCGGGTGGGTTGCACTATGGACTCATGGCCGTGGTTTGCGTGACCGCCGTGGCCGCCTTTGATGCTGTCGGTCCAGTTTTGGTGGTGGGTTTCTTTGTCTTGCCCGCGGCCACAGCGCTTCTACTCACGGAACGACTGAGCCGGGTGCTGGTTATAGCTGTTGCAGTTGGTGTACTTGGTGCTGTGATCGGAGTCCGTGTCGCCGATCGCCTCGATGCGAATACTGCTGGAAGTGTGGCGACCGCTTTGGGTTTGTTGTTTGCTCTGGCGTTTCTCTTCTCACCAATTCATGGGCAGGTCGTGCAACTCGTGCGACGACGTAAACAACGGCTGTTCTTCGAGGAAACCATGTTAGTCGTGCATCTTTATCAGCATGAGGGAACCCAAGCGGAGGCCGAGGAAGCCCGACTCGATCGCCTGCATCGACACCTATCCTGGCCACCGGAACGAGTGCTTCAAGTCGTGAACCGTGCCCTGGCACATGGTACGGTCGTCAGCAGTGGCAGCGTTCTCAAACTCACTGACCACGGTCGCCAACAAGCCCAAGCAGTCATTGGCGACCTGAACTCAACCGACCGAATCCCTTAAATGAAAGGACCTCAGTCCCAAAAGCCACTCTCAATTGAGCGCGAGCTACGGTTGGTTGGGGTTGAGGTCCTTGATGAGGTTGTCATCATCTCGTGGTAGTGACCAAATCAGCAAATCCAAAGTCGCTCTCCAGTTCCGCTTGTTCTCCGGCAAGCGGAGGTGAACCAACCATTCTCCTTCCTGGCGTTGGAAGAAGTGCCAGACAGTACCCTCGGGGGCACTGTTTGCCTCAAGGACGACTACCGACGTACCCTCCCCAGGCAGCACCACACGCAGCCCCGAGACGGCTTGCAACATAGTCCCTGTACTTAAGTCGAACTTTTGCGGCGGTTCCTGGTTGGTCAGGAGACGTGGCTTGCGGGTTGAGCGGCCGGCTAGGAACCAAGTGTGATACCCACCCGGTGCTTCGATTTCAAAATGTCGGCGAAACCCGGTTGCGATGGTCGTGGTCATCGGCCAGGGGGTCTCGGCGATTGTGAGCTTCGCTCCGGTACCACCTTCATTAAGGGTATACCGAAACGTTGGCTGGCCCTGTCGATTAAGTGAGTATCCCTCAAAATGAACGGCACGCGGGCCGGAATACAGCCGAGCAGGCTCCAGAGGGAGTGGCGCTCCAAAAGCAGGATGATTGGCCCGGCCCAGAAAATCGGGAGGTAGCTGGGGGTTTGTGGTTAACCCCCACGGGTGTGTCGGTGCTGCGGTCCAAAATTTCGGACCAAGCGGTTTGGCCGGCGCCCCGCCGCGGTTGTTCCACACGGGTGCTGCATCGAGGAACAGACCCGCCCAAGCATAGGCCAACCGACACTCATCCGCGCTAAAAGCCAGATTGACACCACCTGGGTACCCAATGGCAATCGCCTTGCTGCCGGCTTCGGGCATGAAGGTTCGAAGAACCTCCGGTTGATCTCTGACCGTGATGATCAAACCCTTAGGTGGTTCAAGCCCATCGGGTAACGGTAAGCCAGGCCCCAAGGACAGATAGGCCCACATGGCCTCCGCTTGGGCCTTCGGATCACCATTGAGCACCGTCCGCAGGACGGAAACACCATCGACAAAGGCCTGGGGCATGCGCGTTCCCGGAGCCATCCGTAACGGTTGATGCAACCAGCGTTCATACCATTCATACCGCACCCGTTGATTGATCGTGGCAAGATCTGGCCCACGGGTGCCGGCGTTGGCGACCCCACTCATGTCATGGCAGGAAATACAGCCTAACCCCCCCTTCCCGACGAGTTGTCGTCCTGCAGTAATTTGTTGGTTATTCACTGGTAATTTCAAAATGTTGTCGTCCGGCACAGCACCTTCGAGATTAGCCAATGCTTCGGGCAGAAAGCGGATATTCGCTTCGCCGTACTGGGGCATGCGGAGTTGCATCCAGGGGCGAGCACGTCCATTGCCCATCAACACGCTCTTGAGCCAACTGGTGCGAGCTTTGTGCCCCACACCAGTAAGTAACGGCGGGCGGATATCGTCGGCATTTTCGGCCCGTTCCAGCAACCGCATTTGATCTGCCAATTCAAGGTTGATTCCGCCTTCCCCATCTCGGCTATGACAGTTCAGACAGCCGAAGCGACGGAATGAGAGTCGGGCCTGGTAAGCTGGGGCGGGCGCACCTGCACCGGTCAGCCCATCCTTTAAAAATGCCCTCAGGGCAGCCGATTCGCGGGAATCCAACGCAAATACCGGCACCTTTGCGACATCAGCTTGGTTGGCGAGGCATCCTGCCTCACCAGCCTGCTTGATGCTATCCAGTGAGGGATACCACTTCACGGCACGCAGGGGCTGACCCTGGTCTTCGATCGTATGGCACTCGACACATCCCTTGAGTTCCACGAGTTTCCGACCCAACTGAACCCATTGCTGCTCGGGTTTGAGCTTCTCAAATTCTGACAATTCATCTTTGGCTTTGATGCCAAAATAATCACGATACACGGTCCGAGCCAACGCAAAGGGGCTGAAGCCTGGAGTCTTGGGCAGCACGGGGTTCAGGTTATCGTCGGTAACCCGGCACAAATAGCGGGCCAGATCCATCGCCTCCTGCTGATTCAAGTTCATGTTCGGCATACGGCCAGCGGGATTGAACTTGAGGGGGTTTTGCAAATAAGCTGCTAAAGCATCGGGGCGGGTTTTGCTTCCCAGTGCCCCAAGGAGATATTTGGGAGCCGGACCCGAGGTTGTCGCTACACCGTACAAATAATCCTCTGGCTGGAGCGGATCGCGGTCATCGTCGCCAGCGTTGTCTTGGGGTTTGGCTTCCTGATGGCACGCGGCACAACCGGTCACAATGTAGAGCACCCGGCCCCGCTCAAAACTTTGACGAATGGCGTCTGGTGGATTGAGCTGCTGACGCTGCAGGGCAAGTGGACCGCCACTAAGCGAAAGTAGATACTGTGTCACGGCGAAGCGCTCGGCAACTCCCCGTGGATCGTCCGTAAAGAGCTTGGGCATGCTGGTATGGCGACGGAGCTTGGTTGGATCCGCGAGCCAGGCATCAATCCAGCCGGGATAAGCTCGTTTGGCGATTTCGGTTAGGTTCGGCCCGGGACGATCAGCCAACCCTTGAGCCATTGTGTCACCGGGTCGCGGTGAGTGACAACGGATACAGGCCAGTTCCTCGAATTTGAACCGACCGTGTTCGAGTTCGAGGTCTTTGAGGAACCGACCTGGGCGATCCTTCGGCAGGTGACCAAGGTACTGGTAGGGTACCGGCTCGCGGACAAACCCCGGACCTTGCCACAGTAATTCGATCCGGACTTGTGATTGGTTACCAACAAACGAGGCCTCAAATGGTTGGACACCCCCCGCTAATGCGATCTCGTCACCGACAATGAGGCGGTTCTGGTCATCGGCTTTGCCCTCAAGGACCACTAGGCCATTGACCTTGACTGTGGCATGGCCACCCCGAAGATTGGCAGCAAATACATACTTTCCCGGACGGGTGACGTTGATCGCCCCGCGCCAGTTTGCCAAACCGGTTTGCCTGATGCGAGGATGGGCCGACTCACCGGGCCCGAGTATCAGGGCCACGGTGGGTTCAAGTCGGGTGACAGTGGCAGGGTTGGTGCCTGTGACCGATTCACTGTAGGTAGCGATCAGCCCAGGTTTCAACTCCGTTGGGTCGACCGCCTGCGTTGATGTTGAGAACCATAAAATCGCAAAAGTGATCAGAAAGAATTGGTATCGCATTTCGAGATCAGGTAAGGGAATGTCGGCAGGTTGGATCTCTTACGATTATCTCGACACCGTGACCTTGGGCAAGTGGAAACCACACGTGAACTTGCTAGCGTAACAATTCGAGGAACGCTCGTAAGGTTCCCACACGTTTTCCGAGCGGAGATATCCCCATGTTGGACTTAGCTGCCGTGCAATCGGCAATTCGGGACGTTGGTTGCGACGGCTGGCTCCTCTACGACTTTCGCGGTCTCAATATCCTGGCCCAACGTATTGCTGGCACCGGAGAGAAGCTGTCGCGCCGTTGGTTTTACTACATCCCCGCTCAGGGCGAGCCGCGGAAGGTGGTGCATGCGATCGAACCGGCCGCGTTGGAACATCTGCCCGGTAGCAAAAGGCTTTATCGGCGGTGGCAGGAACTCGAAGCTGGTGTGGGGGAGCTTGTGAAAGGAACCAAAACGGTTGCTATGGAATACAGCCCCCGCAACGCAAATCCGTACATCAGTCGCGTGGATGCAGGTACCGTAGAATTGGTGAGATCCTTTGGGTGCCAGGTGGTTCCGTCTGGCGACCTAATTCAGCGCTTTGAAGCGGTTTGGGACGACGAGCAAGAGCAATCCCACTTTGAAGCGGCCAAATTGTGTCGGGATGCCTTCGACGTGGCGTTCCAATTCATCGCGGAGGAAATTCGCGGGTCGGGTTTTGTCACCGAGACCGCAGTACAAGCCCGGATCCTCAAGCACTTCACCGACCATGGCATGACCACCTACAGCCCACCCATCGTGGCTGTTGGCCCCCATAGCGGCGACCCCCATTTCGACACCAATCCCGCTAGTGACTTGCATATCCGTCGTGGAGATTTTGTTCTGATCGATCTCTGGGCCAAGATGAATCGCCCGCGGAGTGTTTACGCCGATTATACCCGGGTTGCCTACATTGGAGATTCCGTACCCGAGCAATATGCAACAGTCTTTGCCGTGGTGGCCGCCGCTCGAGACGCTGGGATTAAAAAAGTCATGGACGCTTTTGCAACAAACAAACCCCTCCGGGGTTGGGAAGTAGATAACGCTACCCGGTCAGTCATTGAGAAAGCGGGCTATGGCGAACACTTCACCCATCGTACAGGGCATAACATTGGCCAAGAAGTTCATGGCAACGGGGCCCACATCGACGGGCTGGAAACTCGTGAAGACCGCCAAATCATCCGGCGAACCTGCTTCAGTATCGAACCGGGGATCTATCTGCCTGAGTTTGGCATCCGCAGCGAAGTCGATGTCTACATCGACGCGGCGGGGGCTGTGCACATTACCGGGGGGGAGCCACAGACAGAGATTCATAAGATTATCGTGTGACCCGGAGTTCCACTCCTAAAGCCGGAACGGTTGATAGTTTTCGCTTTTGAGCGCGAGTTTGCCGAACGGCATCGGTCACAAAGATGCCCACCGCTAGCCAAATACACACAAACGCTGCCAATCGCACGGCGGTCAGAGATTCGCCGAGTACGGTAATTGCCAAAAGCATTTGGACCGTCGGGGAGACAAATTGAATAAAGCTGATTGCCAACAGTGGGAGCCGGCGGAGCGACAGAGTGAATGTTAGCAAGGGAACCACAGTCACGATACCACTGGCTGCTATGAGGGAGTTTAATCCCCAATCTGACCCCATGTGGTTCTGCCCAGTCAACCACAAGTAGCACAGATAGGAAAGCGAGGGAACCAACAACAAAAGGGTTTCGACCGTTAATCCGGTTTGGCTCTCGACGGGAACTTTCTTACGCACCAGTCCATAAAAGCCAAAGGTCACAGGCAGGGCGAGCGCGATCCAGGTGAATGTTCCGGCAGCCACAAATGGGATTGCAACTCCTAACGCGATCAATGCCAGTGCTGGATAATGCGCCGGCCGTAATCGCTCGCCCAGAAAAATTGGAGCTAATGTCGCGTTCACCAACGGCATCATGTAGTAACCCAGGCTGGCCTCCGCCACGCGGTTTGTAACCGTTGCGTAGATATAGAGCAACCAGTTGATGGCCAGAAGGGTTGCCGAAAACAGCAATGTCAACACAAGCCGACGGTCCCGCAGCACCCGAAAGAGATCCGGCCCGCCCGCATTGACGATCATCAGCAGGGCAAGCACGGGTAATGACCAAACAATTCGATGGGCGAGAATTTCCCACGCCGAGACACCGAAGCTCTTCAAGGCAGCAAAGTAGAGCGGTACCAGACCCCACCACGTATAGGCAACCAAGCCAAAGAGCAGCCCGGAACGAAACTGTTTTGCCGAATGATCCGACACCCGAAGCCCTCAATGGTTAACGTGGATCCCAATTAAATCACGGCTGCTTGTAACGCCTGAGCCAGCAGTACATGGAAATGGTGCTGGCCGTTCTCCCGCTTCACGCTGTACCGCCCGGTGGTAAAACTCTGTCCTCGAAGGTTCCGCTGCACCTCTTCACAAACCCCAATATCTTCAGCCTGAACCTGATCGGCCACCTGAAGACTTTCACTCTTAAACTCATCGCTCAGGGTCTCGGCGAAATAGAAGTCAAAAATCACTCGACAGCGATTGACACCCAAGGGCACGACCAGGTTCGTATCCATGACACCGGCGTACACATTCATCATGAAGTTCGGATAAATCCACCAGTATGCTGCCAAATCGCCAGTGCGCGTTCGCCCGGTTTCGCCCTCCCCGGGAATCATTGGACTGCTTTGCAACACTGTGTGGCCGGAGCACTCGGTCCGATATTCGCGGTAGTCGAGTACCCCTGCCAGATCGGGGTGAACGGTGTTGATGTGGTAGCCACCGTCCAGGTAGTTATCGACGTACACCTTCCAATTGCACTCCAGATCATAGACTTTGCGGGAATGCCATTTCAGACCGACGAATGCGGAACGGGTCTGACTCCATTGGGGCAACGGAGCCAGAAAGTCGGCCAGTGATTGGTTCGGTTGCGTTACGCTCACCCAAACAAACGGACCCCACTCGTCAACTGCCACGGGGGGCAACCCATTTTCTTCCCGGCGGAATCCCTCAACGCCCTCGAACTCGGGAACTCCTCTGAGTTGCCCCGCAAGATCGTAAGTCCAACCGTGGTAATGGCAGCGCAATTTGGTGACCACGCCACAGTCATTCGCACAAAGTCGCGCCGCTCGGTGCCGGCAAACATTGTGGAATGCTCGCAATATGTGATCGTCGCCGCGGATGACCAGCACCGGTTCACCAGCTACCTCTGCCGTCAAATATTGCCCGGGCGTAGCCACGTGCTCCCTTCGCCCCACCATCTGCCAGCTGCGAGCAAAGACCGTGGTACGCTCAAGCAGTTCGACTTCCGGCCAGGTATACCAGCTGCTCGGAATAGTCCTTGCCTGTTGCAGAGGAAGGTTGATATCAAACTGACCGAGTGCGGCAGTAAGATGTGCGTTCATGATTCACCAACTTTCATTGTTGCGTAATTCGCAGCCCCGGTGCAGTTTATATTGTGACCGACGAAAACCCTCCATCGACAACGATGTTCTGCCCGGTTACAAAGGAGGCGGCCCGCGGGGATGCGAGCCAGACTACGGCTCCCGCCAACTCGTGTGGTTCGCCAAAACGACCCATCGGGGTGTGACCAATAATCGCCTGCCCACGCTCGGTATACGTCCCATCGTCCTTGAGCAACATGCGTCGGTTTTGCTCGGCTGGGAAAAAACCTGGACTGACGGCGTTCACCCGGACGCCACAGGTTGCCCACTCGCGGGCCAAGAATTGTGTCAAGTTCAATACCGCTGCCTTGGCGGCTGAATAAGCAACCACTCGTGACAACGGCACCATTGCGGATAGGGAGGCAATGTTGATGATGCTTCCTTTCCCAGCTGCAACCATCGACTCGCCAAAGATCTGGCATGGGAAAAGGGTGCCTCCAACCAGGTTCAGGTCAAATACCGCTTGCCAGCCTTCGTAGGGTAGTTGGCAGAAGTCACCACCGGGCACCAGTGTGGCCTCGGGCTTATTCCCACCCGCACCATTGACCAGCACTGTCACCGGGCCGAGTTGGGCAATGATGGCATCTCGGGCTTGTTTGAGCGAATCGCGATTCATCGCATCGGCCATTTGAAAGATGGCTTGACCACCCGCGATCCTAATGGCTTGAACTCGTTCCAAACCACGTTGCTCATTGCGGCCGACGACCGCTACCTTAGCCCCGGCTCCTGCCAGAGCTTCGGCCATTGCCCCACCTAGCACACCGGTGCCACCGAGCACAACCGCAACTTCACCAGTCAAATCAAACAGATTGGTCATCGTCGCTGTTCCTTGTGCCAAAATGAGAAAATCTTGGGGCCAGCAGCCTAAATAATTCTGCGGTTTTGGTTCCCGCTACATGTCCTGGGCTGGTTGGTATCACGCATTTGTCATCATGTCATGGATTCTTCGTGGCATCGAAAAGCGGATTTATCGGAGGATCACAACGATTGTGTCATCAATACGGCGGTTTCGTGTATCACAACTCCTCAATTCGTGTCGGAGTCGTGCAACCAACTTCGCGTCAATGGCAAAGGCGATAACTCCTCAGACACAGAGAAACGCATATTCGGATGGCCTTGGTTGGTCGCGAATCTCGAGACACACTCCGCCCAACCATATGAACTCTTGCACGTGTGTTAGGCCAGCAATCGTGAATCAGCGGTTGCACCCAGTGTCAGCACCCGTTTGAACTAGTCCTGTCATTCCACTCGGTGGCTTCTTTGGAGGGTTGAGTCGGCAGAACTCGTGATGGAGTATTTTGGGCGAACTCACCGCTTATGAACTCATCCTCGATTCGATCGACTCTGTCCTTCAATGAAATAAAAGTACTCGATAATAAGGGCTGTACTCAGGGCACCGAGGGTATGCCAAAGCCAATGGGTCCCCATTGGCATGTACGAAGCACTGCGGGAGTCCACCAATCGGAAGAACCAAGCGATTACAAAGGAAATGAAAGCTGCAGCTACCCAGCCCGCCTGCCGAAATCGCGTTTTCATCAAGCACACGATCAGCGGTGTGAGAATCACGACAGCTAAAGCCGCGTAGGTCACGTTCACCCGTAACGCGTTGGGATCACGGGTGAGTTGCCTCACGATGGGTAACGGGGCGATAACAAGGATGAAGAGCAGACTAAACCCGATGTAGCTTGCCATCCCGCCCAACAGGTACCACCAACCGGCACGCCCCCAGGCTTGGATTGCCAGATACACGCCGCCAGTTACCCCAAGCAGGAAGATCGGGATGACGTCAAGCAGAAAGTACACCACCGAATTCCGAGTGGCATGGTAAAGGGTTCCGCCAATACCGCCCACCAAGAGAATCGGCAGGCAGCCCATGAGAAAGGGATATTGTCGATAGCGGCCCCGTAATCGCCAGATCCAAAGGAGCACTATGGCAATAAACAAGCCGGCCGTCACGGTATTCCAAGGTTCAGCAATGATGGGCACATCGGCCGCGTAAGGGTCCAGGGGGGTTTCTGTATAACGTGGCCCTCGATCCGGCATTCGATCCCGGGTGACAAGCGCCCAATCGGCAGTGACATCGGAAAACTCCGCGGGATTGGTCTCACCCATTGTGACCCTCATTGAAACTTGGAGCCTCGAGAACCAAGAAATTTTAGCAAACTCTCAAAACATCGGCACAACTGCAGATCCATAGGCACTTTACGGTTGGTAGAAAAGGTGAGATGCTCGCTTGCCGCACCGGAAATGCGTCACTAAGAAGCGTCTACCTTATGACCGTCTCCCCAACGGTGGCGTGATCTCTCCTGTTGGATCCGGTCGGTTTGAGTTTGCCAGTACTTAACCTCCATTGAGAGGAACACAGTGGCTTCTTCTCCTTGGCTCGACTTATTGGAGTTCTGGCTGGCTGACGCCGATAGCAGTGGGGTCGTTGGGTCTGCTGGCCTTTTACCCGTTCACGAGGATATCTAGAATGATTGCATGTTACTTCAGATTGCAGCCCGGATTTGCCAGGACCGAGGAAAATGCTCCGTGGCTTGCTGCTGCTCTCACGCCCAGCGCTGTGGCCGTGGATGACGATGACGATTTCGATGATGAGATTGATGACGAAGACGAGGACGAAGAAGACGAGGAGGACGACGAGGATCTTGATGAGGATGATCTCGACGACGAAGACTTCGATGACGAAGACTTCGATGACGAAGACTTCGACGACGAAGACTTCGATGACGAAGACTTCGATGACGAAGACTTCGATGACGACGAGGATGATGACGACGACGACGAGGATGACGACGACGACGACGAGGATGACGACGACGAGGATGACGACTGACCTGAGGAGTCCTTTTCGTCGGTCGGTTGGTTTTTGGGGCAGGCAAATGACCTGCCCCTTTTGTTTCTTTGCCTTGTGAGTGGGTCGATTCTTTCGGCAGATCGATTTTCGACACGAATACCAAATTCTTGAAACGGATGGACTTTCCTCACCTCTAACAAGATAAGTTAGATTGGAGTTGTCTCGATGAGACCCTCCGTGAAACCGCCCTCTTGGTTCCACCACATGCATCATCAGCCGCGGCGACCAAGCGTCAAAGCCCGTTTAGCCGGGTTGGTCGGCCGGACTTGGGCACGATGTGGTTATGCGTACCATGTCGAACCAACTTGGTTGGAGTTGAACCAGATTTCCTTGCAAGTGCGTGGGCTCGCTCCGCCTTTCCATGGTCTTAAAGTCGCTCATTTGAGCGACTTCCATTACGGTGATCATATCCCTAAAGGCTATCTCGAAGAGGCGTTTGAACGAACGGTTTCGCTCAAACCCGATATGATTGCCCTCACCGGAGACTTTATTGACCGTGGCCCTCAGCATATTCACAATGCGGCCAAATTGTTCCGTCGGCTCAACGCTCCTTTGGGTGTGTTCGCAGTGCTCGGAAATCACGATTTCTCAGTCCACACGGCCCGGGGGTACCGGAAACATCCTGAACTTCATAAGACTGTTACAAAGGCTTTGATGGACGTGGGTATCCGGGTATTAAGGAATCACTCGGTACTCCTTGAACGAAATAACTCGGCACTCATCGTAGCCGGTGTTGACGATTTGTGGAGCCTGGAATCGAACCCGAGCGCGGCCTTGAGTAATCGATGCCCCAAGACGCCCCGGATCGTACTTGCTCATAATCCACAGTCCGTTGAACTATTTGGAGAACATCGGGCCGACGTGGTGCTGAGTGGGCATACCCACGGTGGGCAAATCAATTGGCCGGGGCTTGGTCGGGTACTTCTGGGACGGAAAGCCCGGCGATGGGCCGCAGGCCTCTACACGCATAACGGGAGTCAAATTTATGTGAACAAGGGTATTGGCTTCGGCTGGCGATTCCGCTTTGGTGTACGTCCTGAGGTGGCGGTTTTCACCTTGCAACCGCAGCCTCTCAGGTTGCCATAAATCAACCGCAATCGATAGAACTCAATTCGATCGTTGAGAATCTCTTGCTACTCTGCCGACATGGAACCGACTCATGGACGAGCTATCCCTAGTTACCGGCGGTGCCGGATTCATCGGGTCCCACCTTACAGAGGAACTGATCCGCAGTGGCCGACGGGTCCGTGTGCTCGATGATTTTAGCACCGGTTTACGTTCAAACCTCTCCCACTTGGACCCACCACCGGAATTAATTGAGGGTAGCTTGACGGAACCAGATGTAGTCCGCCAAGCCATGCACGGAGTAGGTGTTCTTTATCACCTGGGGGCTCTTGCTTCAGTGGCCAGGAGTGTCGAGAATCCCGTTGCAACACATGCTGCCTGCGTGACTGGAACACTCAACCTTCTGGATGCCGCCCGAAGCTCGGGTGTGCGTCGCGTGGTCTACGCGGCAAGTTCCAGTGCGTATGGGGGTCAAATTGGGGATCAGTTTGGTCAGAGTGAAGAGCTTCCACTTGTTGCCCGCTCACCGTATGCAGCTGCAAAACTGGCCGGGGAGTTCTACATGCAGGCCTTTGCCCATACCTATGGGATCGAAACCGTGCGGTTGCGGTTCTTTAACATCTTCGGGCCCCGACAGCGAGCAGATAGCCCATACTCCGGGGTGATTGCGCTATTCATCGCTGGGATGTGTCAGGGACAGCCACCACAGATCCATGGTGATGGACTCCAGTCCCGGGACTTCACCTACGTTGCGAATGCAGTTCAAGCACTTCGGCGAGCTGCGGAAGCGTCGGACGTATCGGGTCAAGTCTACAACGTCGGAACCGGTCAATCCGTCACCGTGCTGGACTTAGTTTCAGCACTCAATCGCATTTTGGGAACGAATCTCGAACCCATATTCAAACCTGCCCGCGTTGGCGATGTCCGCTTCTCACTCGCGGATATTCGCCGGACCCGCAGGGATTTGGGCTATGAGCCGAGTATCTCGTTTATAGAGGGCCTTCGTATGACGGTGGAGTGGTATCTCGGCTCCACTTCAGCTGCAAGGCCCATTACCAACCAAGGTAATCAGTAGTACTCTGAGCTTCTTGTCATCTGAGTCAGCCGTTCACATCGTCTTCCTCTTTATGAGCCAACACATTGCTGGGGGATGTTTCTCACGCGTCATTTGCCCAACTGTTCTTTGGCAGCAACAACAATCGCTTCAGCGGTCAGACCAAAGTGCTTGAACACAGCTTTACTTGGAGCTGAGACGCCAAAGGATTGCATGCCGAGGATTGCTCCGCGGGGACCCGCATAGCGCTCCCATCCGAAGGTGACTCCCGCTTCGACACAAACCCGAGCGGAAACGGAGGAAGGAAGTACTGATTCTCGATAGGTTTGCGGTTGCTGTTCGAACAGTTCCCACGATGGCAGGCTAATTATTCGGGCCTTTATTCCCTCCAAAGCAAGCGTCTCTGCCGCTTCAATGCAGAGAGAAACTTCGCTACCGGTCCCAATGAGCAGAACATCTGGATTCGGCTCGGTATTCAAAGCATAACCACCTTTTACGAGGTTCGCCGCTGAGGCAAAGCGGGTGCGATCCAGAGTTGGAATAGCCTGGCGTGTAAGAGCTAGAATAATTGGCCCTTTCTTGGCCTGCAAAGCAATCCGGTAGGCTTCCGCAACCTCGTTGGCATCACAGGGTCGGATGACGATCGCCCCAGGCAGGGCCCGTAACGACATCAAATGCTCGACGGGTTGATGCGTTGGGCCATCCTCCCCCACACCAATGCTGTCATGGGTAAACACATAGAGCACCGGTAAGTGCATCAGGGCTGCCAAGCGGATGGAAGGTCGGCCATAATCGGAAAAGACGAGAAACCCCGAGCCATACGCTCGAAGTTTATGGAGAGACAAGCCATTAAGTATCGCTCCCATGGCGTGTTCTCGCACACCGAAGTGGATGTTTCGGCCTGCAGGGGTTTCCGCTGTAAATGTGTCTGCATCTTTCAAAAACGTCTTGGTAGACGGATTCAGGTCAGCTGATCCGCCCACAACCCAAGGCACATTTCGGGCGATGGCATTGAGTACTTGCCCAGAACTTTCTCGCGTCGCCAGTCCCTTCGCATCGGGTGGGAAAATGGGAATGTCTCGATCCCAGCTTGCCGGCAAGGTTCGTGTTTCGATCGCTTCCAATTGCTCAGCGAGGTCGGGATATTTTTGGCGATACTCCTGAAACAACTTCAGCCAAGCCGCATGGGCGGCCGCTCCTCGTTGACCGATCCCAGCCTTGAAATGGTCATAAACTTCATCAGGAACCAGAAACTGCGCATTTTCGGGCCAGCCGTAGAACTTCTTGGTAAGCTTCACTTCCTCGACGCCAAGCGGCTCGCCGTGTGCTTCCCGCGTGTCCTGCCGATGCGGCGAACCATACCCGATATGTGTTTTCAAGCAGATTAATGTGGGCCGATCAACAGTTCGTTGAGCAGTCGCAATTGCATCTGAGATGGTCTTGAGGTTGTTGCCATCGTCAACCCGAAGCACGTTCCAGTGGTAAGCCGCAAAACGGGCTGCTACATCTTCAGTAAACGCGAGTTTGGTTGATCCGTCGATGGTAATGCTATTGTCATCGTAAATTAGTATTAAGTTATTTAATCGAAGGTGCCCAGCCAGCGAGGCCGCCTCGCTGGCCACGCCCTCCATCATGCAGCCATCGCCACAAATTGCATACACACGATGGTCAAACAGGGCCTCGAAACCTGGTCGGGTATAGTGGGCAGCAAGCCATTTTTGAGCAATCGCCAGACCGACGGCATTGCCCACGCCTTGACCAAGTGGGCCCGTAGTGGTTTCCACACCAGCGGTTAGATCACTTTCGGGATGGCCTGGGGTACGACTCCCCAATTGCCGGAAGAGCTTTAATTGCTCCATGGGAAGCGAGGGTTCGTCGAGCACTTTCCCACTTGGATCCGTGGCTTTAACACCACTCAGGTGAATCAATGAATAGAGCAGCATCGAAGCATGCCCATTCGACAAAACAAAGCGGTCTCGGTTTGGCCAGTTGGGATCGTTAGGGTCATAATTTAAGAAGTAATTCCATAGTACATACGCAACTGGGGCCAAACCCATTGGTGCACCCGGGTGCCCCGAGTTTGCCTTCTGGACTGCATCGATCGACAGGGTTCGAATTGTGGTAATACATGTTGCATCAACTTGCGTGAAATGGGTCATCGGTGCCTCGGCAACTAGGTTGGCGACACTCAGTACCCACGATGATACGAACGCGATTCCGAATGGTTACCCAGGGCAGCAACTCTTCTCAACTCCTACTACGAATCCGTAAACAGTCACACTATTGCCAGAGCTTAATGAAATTCCTTCCATGAGTTATGGTGTGGTGTAATTGGTCTAAAATCAGTGTTCATGGGAAGAAATCCCAAGAAATCCCCAGAAATTCCTTGACGGAGAGCAGTTAAGGGGCAAAAAAGCTTGATATTTCAAGGGATTTGCGTCTGTTTCGTTGACAATCCCTAGAAAACGCCTTACTTTTCGCACCAGTTTTGGGATGTCCACCCTACCCTTTTTTGGGAGTACCGACTCATGGCCAAGGCCGCCAAGTCCGGCAATGCAAAGAAGTCTGCTGGAAAGAAAGCGATGACAAAGTCCCAGCTCATCGCTCATCTGGCCGATAAGGCCGGCATCACGAAAAAGCAGGTGGATGCCGTACTAACTGAAATCTTGGAAGTGGTGAAGGCTCAGGTTGGTCCTAAGGGGCCGGGCAAGTTTGTCTTCCCCGGGTTGTGTCGCGTAACCGTCACCCGCAAGGAAGCTGTGCCTGGAGGCGAGAAGAAAATCAATCGTCTGACGGGACAGGAATATATCACAAAGCCTAAGCCCGCCTACAACCGCGTGAATGTTCGGCCGGTCAAGGCACTGAAAACCGCTTTAGCCTGATGGGGCATATTGATTCCCCAATAGCGGCACCGCCACAATTCGGTGCCGCCCATTGTACCAACAACTCCGCACTTGAATTCGATTACCCCTGAGATGAACTTGCTTGAGAGGCAGTCTCTTCCGCACTAACTGCCTCTCATCATCGGATCGTCAGTGGGAAGTGGAAAGTGGGGATGTTCTTTTGTCCGGTGATCCTCGTACAGTTTAATAGCTGCTTTAGCTTTCTCCAGGTCCTGCTGATGAACCCACAATTCAACAGAGTCGGGTAAGGCAGTACCAAAACTGGATGCGAGTGCCTCCCCCACGACTCGACTTTCAATTCCGGCTTCGGCTAACACGTGTTTGTAGGTTTCAACAGTAACCATCGGGCCGGAATATACGGTTACGACATCGTTCGGATCACGTTCCATTGGCAAATCTCCTTAGATCGGGTCGAATTTTCATTCTAACTGAAAACAACTCGGAGCAGCTCAGTTTAATTTGGACTGGGTAAAATGGATGGGCTTTTCTCGTTTTCGCATGCAGATTAAGTTGAAAGAATACTGCAACGTCCCGAGGACCGGGCATGAGCCAGCAAATAGATCCATCGAATGGACCGCCATCAGGCTCGGAAGGATTAAGCATAAACGATTCGCTGGTGAATCGACAGCAAGGTCTGCAAAATCCACAAATCGAGAATGACCAAGCAATCAGGCGGCCGACCATTGAGGATGAAGTCGCGGAGCGTGTTTTGGCAAAATTAGCAGCTATGGCAAACGAACCTCAATCGCTACCGCCGCCGGAGCGTGTTCTGGTACTGAACACTACCCAACACTCCGCTGCTCTCACGCTTGCTGCTCCACCACCACCCCAAGGTGCGGTTCTCCAGCCACCCGATTCCGCTGAACAGCGCAAGCGCAGTTGGTTCCTCCTGCAACTGCTCTCTGAGATTCATCTGACGTTACGGATGTACTTTGATCCCCGCTATCGCATAAGCCGAACCACTCAATTCGCCCTACCTTCCATAGCCCTGGCGATGATCTTGAATTATTTCTTCTTTTCGTATTGGTTGAGTATCCTCTTTTTGTCACCCATTGCCGAGCGAATCCTAATTGTGGTCCTTGGCATTGTCGGATACAAACTATTGACTCGCGAATTGGCTCGTTACCGTGAAGTGTTGGATTATCTGAACAAGTACGCACCTCGTTAAGCGAGAAATCCATGGTTCGCCTTGGCGTGAACATCGACCACGTCGCGACTATTCGACAGGCGCGGCGTGGCCGGGAACCGGACCCCATCGCAGCCGCCACTCTGGCGACGCTAGGTGGTGCCGATGGCATCACTATTCATCTCCGCGAAGACCGCCGTCACATCCAGGACCGGGATGTGCGGCTTCTCCGGGAGACCGTTACGACTCGCCTGAACCTGGAGATGGCCACTGTCGAAGAGATCCTCCAGCTCGCCGTGGCCTTGAAACCCGATGAAGTGACCTTGGTGCCTGAAAAGCGCGCCGAACTCACTACAGAAGGTGGTCTCGATATTCTGACTCACGAGAGCGTGGTACGCTCCGCAATCGATCGCCTCCAAGCTGCGACCATACCAGTCTCGTTATTTTTAGATCCGGACGAATTGCAGATCGCTGCGGCGCACCGGTGTGGTGCTAACGCCATCGAGATTCAAACCGCTACGTACTCCGAAGCGAAGAATGAGCTTTATGCCCTTAAGGAATTAGAGAAGCTCCGAAGTGCGACTCGATATGCTCTGGAGCTGGGATTGCGGGTTCACATGGGCCATGGCTTGAATTACTGGAACGTTCAACCGATTGTGCAGATTCCCGGTGTTGAAGAGCTGAACATCGGGCACAGTATCGTATCCCGTGCTGTGCTCGTCGGTATGGAACAGGCGGTACGCGACATGAAGCAAGTGATCATCAATTCCGCGATGCCGAATCGCCCTCGGTCCGCTTAATTATTGAGTTCCTCGCCGTTAGGACTCAACTCCTGAACTTTCTGAACCAATTGCTTCATGTTCAGCGGCAAGTACATCACTGCCCCGCGGGGATGGCGAATCGCATCGTGCGCCCAATCTGTTTGGCGATCTGAGAGCAACAGTACAGCGACTAAATCTAACTTCGCTGCATCGGAAGCCTTAAGAACACGGTTGAATGTTTCGACCCCCTCCCGCCCCACACTGCCGGCATCGACGACCAGCACATGGTAAGGCCGAAGTTGATATTGCTTCATTGCTTGAGACGGATCATTCGAAAGCAGCACTTGGTAGCCGCGTTGCTTGAGCTTACGAAAACCATCCTTGAGCTTCTCATTCCCTTCAACGGCGAACAAAGTCTTTGGACCTTCCGGAGTTCGGGACTGAGAAGCACCCGCAGAGGTATGAGAACGTAATTCGGCACGGCAAGTTTGTATGGCTTCCAACAATTTTCCCGGCGTTTGAATGCGAGTCTTAGGGTCAAAGGCCACCATTTTGCTCAGGAGAACCATCAGAGGTTGAGGAATTCCTAGCGCGGGACCGGTTTTCTGGAGTGTATCTTCTACCTCTTGATAGCGACGAGCTTGCATCCGGGCATGGCGGTCTCGAGTGATTGGCATCAGGGGCTGACCGGTCAAACATTCAAAGAGAACGCAGCCCAGGAAGTAAATGTCGCTGCGAACATCACCGGGTTTCTGACCCGTCGCTTTCTCGAGCCCAGCGTAGTCGACTGTGCGATCGACTGCGATGTCTTCGTCGCGTTCATCTTGGCGTTGTAAATGAACTGTCGAGCCTTGGCTGATTTCAGCAAGTCCGAAATCCACCAGCTTGGCCTGGCCGGTTGCTGCTGTAATCAGGATATTGGTGGGCTTGATATCTCGATGAGTGAGACCCCGAGTATAAGCATAATTTAATCCTTCGGTACACTCCTCGATGTAGCGTAACGCTTCTTCTGGAGCGAGTTTTTTTCGAATCTGGAGTAAATCACGTAGGTTTCCGCCCTCGACGAATTCCATCACAATAAAATACTGGCCTGTTTTGTTATCCTGATTCACCGCCAGAACCGAGACAATGTTTGGGTGACGAATGGTCATCCCTAAACGACCTTCACGCAAAAACAAATCGATTTTTTGCTTATCCAAGGTCCACTTGTTGCGGAGAACTTTGACCGCGACAACTTGACCGGTGCGCGGATCGTCGCCGCGGTAAACGCGTCCAAAACTGCCTGAAGCGATCTTGTAAAGCAAACGATAACCACCCAGGAAATAGCCCTCGGTCTCGCCCTTGAGCAGCCGTTGACGTTGCCACGGAGTAAGAAAACCCTTTCGCTCCATAAGTCGGAGCATTTCGGTGGCAGGGGCTTTGGGATCGTCCAATTCAATCAAGCATTCACGTACCTGGTCCTCCGAAACCAGGTTCATTCGCAAAGCAAATTGTCCTATCCCCGAGGCATCAAAATTGACAGACATACCCTGGCCGACTATTGGGATAATCGAATACCTGACAAATTGGTCCGTCGCACTTATTTACCATACCACTGTCTGCTTTTCGACGCAATCAGTTCGATCGGATCGGTATGTAACGAATTGCTTTAGGAAGACCCGGCACAATCCAACTGCTTGAGACCTCTTTGCTTCAAAACGCTTATCCGCCTACCAAAGCATTCAACACATTCGTCTCCTCCATAAAGTCTTGGCACATAAGACGATTACAGTTCGGATTGAACTTTTCTTTGGAGATCGGTATTGACCCGATCTCACCCTGGTCTAACCCTGATTTAATTCCATCCACAGGGAGGGTAGCGCGTGGTTCGAGGGCTAATGCTTTTGGGGTTCGCGCTCGGTACCCTCTGTTGGACCGGTTGCACCGGAACCTGGGATACCATCACTAGCCGACGATTTCGCGAGGATCCTGTAACGACCTTACAGAGGCTTGTCGTGCCGGAAGACCCTCGAGTGGTGCTATTTGCCCAGCCACCTCGCACAGGGGATGAACGTGCAGCGGCCCTGCGCCGGCTTAAGGAACCGCTCAAACACAATGGTAACCAGGCTGAGCAGGATGCGGTCTTAGAGGTACTGGCCAAGGCTGCTACAACTGATCCAAGCCCGGTGATCCGCATGGAGGCAATTGGGGCACTGGGCCGATTTGAGGACCCACGTGCTGCGGGTGTACTTATAGCAGCTTATCAGCAAGCTCATGGTCGCAAAGAAACGGAACCCGCTCCTCATAAGCCAAGCGATCCAGGCGTGGTGCCAGCCGCGGGTGTGAGTGCCGGTCGTACCCCAACACGCACCCCGGGCACTGAACGGTTCCCACTCACGGGCCCGACGGGTTATCCACCAGAATGGGTCACGGCAATTCGTTGCCGAGCTGCAGAGGCATTAGGGCAAACCCATCAACCGGAGGCCGTTCAATTTCTTTCGGCGATCGCTGGAGTAGCTGGAAAAGATATCGTTGTTGAAGGAAGTGAGGAACGTGATATCCGATTGGCTGCCGTGCGGGGCCTTGGGCAGTGCCGCCAACCCGAGGCGGTCGTGGCCTTGGCGCAATTACTCTCAAAAGAGGCCGATCAACACGATACTGCTTTGATCGGCCGCGCTCATGAAGGCTTGGTTCGATTAACCGGTAAACGATTACCAGCCGATCCACAGCGCTGGGAGGATGTGGTGCAAGCAGGAGTCCAGCTCGCCCCACCCCCGGGATTATTGGACACCATTATTGAACAAGCTATGCTGTGGACCAAATAAGATTCGCCATAAATTGCATGTCCCTGATAGTGCGGGAAGGGTGTGTGCTCCAAGTAAGATTTGCTCCTGGTTGAGTACAAGAGACACACAAAACCCAATCAGGATTCTCCTTAAGGGGGGACTATCCTCCAAAGCGACCTTTTATTGGGGACTACTGGCTTAAGCCCAGCTATCGAACGATGCAGATTTTCGTCCCTTCTGTTCGTTTGCATCGCTGCAATTGTGTCACTTGGTGAGTAACGAGCAGGGTAATACCACTTCACAACTGCTGCTCAGCACGATTCGCTCCAACCCGCATGGGATTGTCTTCACTTCTTGCGTATGATCACTATGAGATGATCAGCGTGATGCGATTCACGCCTGACCGCCGAAATACCTCAAGGTTTCCAATCAATGCAGACGCTTCTTTTGATTTTGGCTTTGAACTCCGGCGCACAACCGGACGACTGGAAAACTGCAGAGTCTGCCTACCTCCGAAATATCAAACAAGTCACTTTCGACTTTGTTCGGGCAGGAGAGGGATACTTTTCACCCGATGGAAAGCAGATCATTTTCCAAGCTGAAGAGAAAGAGTCAGATAACCCATTCTATCAGATCTTTGTGATGGACCTGCAATCCGGGAGATATCGCCGGGTCAGCCCAGGAGTAGGGCGAACCACCTGCGGATATTTTCGACCGGATGGGCGGAAAATTATTTTTGCCTCCAGCCATGAGGATCCTGATGCCAAAAAGCACCAACTAGCTGAGTTGAAACAGCGCGAGGAGGATCGCAAAACGGGTATCCGTCGGAGGTATTCCTGGGATTTCGATCCATACATGAAAATCTACGAGGCTAATCCTGACGGAACAGACCTCAAATGCCTGACTCCAAACGCGAAAGTTTACACAGCCGAGGGCAGTTATTCGGCTGATGGTAAGAAGATTGTTTACAGTGCAGGCACGTCGGGTAATACTCACCTGTTCATCATGAATGCGGATGGTTCTGAGGCCCGACAACTCACTTCCGGCACGCGGTGCTACAATGGGGGCCCTTTCTTCAGTCCCGACGGTAACAAGGTGATCTTTCGTGCCGACCGTAAGGAAAAGGACCGCCTTCAGTTATATGTCATCAATTCCGACGGAACGGGTGAACAAGCACTCACCACCGAAGACAAGTGGGTCTACTGGGCTCCCTATTGGTACAAAGATGGCAAGCACATTATCTACACTGCTGCCGACCATTCAAATGATCTGATCCGTCCAAACTACGATTTGTATTGGATGAACATCGAGACCAAGAAGGCTAAGCGGATCACATTTGCCCCTGGGCAGGATGTCTTACCAGTATTCAGCCCTGACTACAAAAAGGTGATGTGGACTTCGAGTCGGGATGGTCGCTCACCAACGCAGCTTTACATTGCGGATTTTACGCCTCCGGAGAATGACTAGCTCGATGGGCTGATACAACTTAGGCGAGGCGACCTGATGTCATGTGCTGACCGATAAGGGTCGCCGTGCAAGCCTATCATTAACTTGTGATACCTTTGGTAATGGTCATGAAAACATCTTCGATATTGACTTCCTTTTCCTTAAATGCCTTGAGGCGGAAACCAGCTTGGATCAGGCGTTCGGGAATGAAGCTCCCGTCTTCGTAACCATCTTTGAGGCGGACATCCAACCCGTGTGTTCTTGCATCGGGTTGCACAAACTCCACTTCGGGAAAGGTTCGCAGTTTTTCTGCAGCTTCGTCGTTCCGGTCTCCCACTGATATGGTAAACACGGATTTGCCGCGAACTTCCTGAATCGCCGCCTCAACGGTACCGTTCCAGATCAACTTACCACGCTCGATGATCCCGATCTTGTTACATATGTCCGCCAACTCCGGGAGGATATGGCTGGACACCATGATCGTCTTGTTCTCTTTGCGCAACTGTTTAATGAGTTCCCGCATTTCGATTCGCGCTCGCGGGTCCAACCCGCTCGCCGGCTCATCAAGAAGCAATACCTGAGGTTCATGCAAAAGAACCCGCGCCAACCCCAGTCGTTGAGTCATACCTCGGGAGAGACTGGTAACCAATGCATCACGCTTATAGCCCAGATCGACGTAATCGAGAACTTGTTCAACCCGTTTGCGTCTGGAGGGTCCGGTGATGCGATAAGCGGCAGCAAAAAACTCGAGATACTCGAGTACCTTCATATCATCGTAGACCCCAAAGAAGTCCGGCATGTAGCCAATGCACCGGCGAATCTCTTTCGCACCGGTGTAAATGGAATAACCACATACACTGGCTTCTCCCCAGCTCGGGTTCAATAAGGTAGCCAGCATTCGCATGGTTGTGGTTTTGCCCGAACCGTTAGGACCGATGAAGCCGTAGACATCGCCCCGCTCCAACTTGAGGGTCAGCCGATCGACGGCAAACAAATCGTTATATTTCTTGGTCAGATCCCGACATTCAATCATGATGACTCACTTCACTCGCACTTGTTGGACCTTGCGAAGGTCGCCAGTCGGACGATGATTGTTGATTGCGGTGCCAACTGACATCTGATAACCAATTCCAATCACTTGACGGGTAAATACACCCTGACCCACGTTTCTTGACGACCAATACCGGGTATCGCTTCCCGGGGAGCGCCTGAGCCGGGTAAACTCTTGAGCCATAAGCGGGTTGGCGAATCCGATCCGGAGAGTCGCTCCTCGGCCGGTCCAATAGGCGGTGTGACTTTCCCCACAAGAATGACCTCACTGCGGTTTGTTGGCGTCAAACGCCAACTTTGGTCAAGTCGCCGCAAGGAGGCATTTCGAGGAAGGACTCCCTCCGCATAAGGCAATGCCGCTTCATGGAATAATAATCCCCATAGCGGGAACAAACCACCAATTGGATTGGGAGTTGAGGAAGTTTGTACAGCTGCCCGATTCGCTGCCGGACGCTCTGCATAAGCTTGAACTCGTAGCAAGATGTTTTCCAGGTTTCCTTCCTTTTGCAACCACTGAGTTGCCAAGGAACCTTTGTCAAGGACTAAACGAACAGTATCCCCGCTGTTAAGCGTCCAGCCTGGTAGGGAGTAAGCCTGCCCAGCATAAAAGAGCATGCAATCCGAAAGAACGGGAACCGGCAGATGGTTGACGAAGGTACCAACAACGGCCGTAGGATCGCCGGGGGGATGAACCAACTTGGAATCGAACAACTCAGTTGGTCCGATCGGGGCACTCCAATTTGCAATAAACGATTTAGTTGACCAAACTTGGATAGGGACTTTTTCTAAACTGCTTGCGACTCCCCGAGAGTCAGAACGATACTCATACCGACGCTGAAGCAGGCTGGCGCGTCCGGCCCGCGGAGAACCCACCCAACTGACCAGTGTACCGGTGGGATCGAGCTGACGTGTCCATCCTTTACCGGGTGTGATCGCGAGGTTGTATTCGTCAATTTTGGGACTAAAAATTGTGAGCCACGTGGTGCCATAGATTCGGCCGCTGGCCGGATCCACATCGATGACATCCGTTTTGTTAACCTTTAGTTCGCGACCCTTAAGCGAAAGAACCGTATAGTACGCCATTAAGCTTACCAATACTACGATGATCGGAAATGTAATCCAGGTAAGCTCAAGCCGTCCAACCACCCGACGTAGGAAATAATACTCCACCGGTCCAATCAATAAGAGATAAAGAACAATGAGCACTGCAACCCATCCGAATGACACGACGGGTATACCCTCGAAAACGTCGTTGTGGGTACGTAGTGCAACGGCGAGTTCGTCTTCTTCTTCATTGATAGTGTTGGACACGGCACGGGAGCGGCTGTCATTACTTCCTGAAGCACGGTTTGAACCGCCTTCGCGAATCACCCAGTCCCAGAACTCTGCTCGCTGGGCAAAACGGGTGAACGGTTCTCGGTCAAGGTCGAAGGCTATGACTGTGACCTTTCCCAGACCCATCGCAGCTTGGGCAGCAATTACATCGCTCTTATCGGTGAGTCGCTCAGGTGGCGGAATCAAGACACGGGCCGGTCGTTCTGGACTGGCGATGAGCTGAGCCACGGGAAATGTGCCGTTACCCAGACTCAGAGCACTACTAAGGCTGCTAGTTTGGCCACCTTCTCGAGCGTTCCAGTGCAAAATCAATGCGTTCGTGTCTCGAACAGAACTGGAACTGGCAATGGAGTATGGAAGTAAAGCCTGGAGTGGGGAGCGTTGCGCGACTGTTGCCGCGTTCAAGCCCACAGCCACTACAAGTCGCCCGCCCCTATGAACCCACTCCACCAAAGCGGCCAGTTTACTTTGTCCTGCTTGGGACGTCAGTTTCTCGATAAACTCGGCGTTGCTCGTATTCAACACAATCACATCGGCCGCGTCATAACCAAACCACTGATCCGGCATATGGTCCAGGTTGGTAATCGTTGCCAGTTCCACTCGGCCGCCTCTGAGCCCCACCATTGGTTCACGATCGGCATTAGCACCAGTCGGCTTGGGCAACTCGAACCCGGGCTGAGATGAACCTAGGGACAGTACCACGTATGTTAAGGGATCTCTGGGTCGGGCCGAACGAACCCGAAATGGATCTGAAAGCGGTATGGCCCCACTCCGAGAACGTATTGTTACAGTCACCTCCCCTAAGCCGGCTAAACGGACGTAACCAACAATACCAAGTTGTGCTAACGAGACACTTCCTTGATGTTTTGTGAGATCGAGAGGCAAAGCCAATGCCGTTTGGATGCCATCAGGATCCGGTGATTCAATGACGAGTTCCGTGGGCTCGGGCACGGGATTGATTATTTCCACATCGACGTAAACCGGTGCCCAACAGGCAAACTTGCATAATTCGTTGTTAGGGAACCCTGTTCGAACAGCGGTGATTCGGATTGGAAAATCAGCTGCAACTGTTGGCCCAGCCACGAAAAGAAGCGTGGCAGCAATAAGGAATGAGCGGGTCATGGAAGTCTCGGTCAACGGCTACTGGAAGCGCACAATTTAATTGGTTGTGTAGGAAGTTAAGGTTTAGCGGTTCCACACCCGCAGGGTATCTGACTGCATTTCGGACAGCCTGCACCATATTTAAGGGTAAAAGCGTCTTCCAGATTTACGCCGGCGATGTTCGCCAGGGTCGCCAACCAGGCCAGAACATCAGCAAATTCAAGTATCAGGTTGTCCCGATTGTGCTGACTTCGTAGGGCGGCAGATAGCTCCCCTACTTCTTCCATGAACCACATGAACGTTCCCTCGATGCCCCGACTTGTATCTTTGGCACCGAAGACTTCGCGAATTCGCTGCTGCACTTGGGCCAGCGTCATAACCAATCGTGGCGTCAGGAAATTGTCAACAACTCTAAATGTACAGCGTAGGCTAAAGTTTGGCCAATGTCCTGCTAAACTCATATGAGTGCAGACACAAGCGGCACTCTTCAAATGATCGAGAGCTGCAATCTAGTCCGAGTCAATTCTCCGGTCATTGAGGTTTCGTTACGTCCATTTACTCTACGAAGTTGTGAACTCGAATATCGCATAAAGCCCGACTTGGGTCAGAGACCATTCTAACAAGTCCACAGGATTCCCGGCGGATAGATTGCATTAGAAGAAAAGCTCGAAGTCTTACCCCGATGACCTGAAAATGCTAAGCGTTGCTTGATCATGCCATCTCTCCAAGCGATCAAACCCAGTTGCCCCGCCAAGTTTGACCTGTGGAGGTTATGTCTGTCCTCGTATTCCTCAGCTAAGCGGCCAGGGCTGGCGATTCCGGCCATACGACACTCGGTACATGGTGAGGACACGTAAAACATCCAAGCTGTCGAGGCCGACGGCATCCCATGTGAAACACTCTTGCCGGGCGAGACGTGATCGGTTCTGCTAACGCCGTTCAGCTGAACTTGAAGGAGGCGAATAAGCCACAGGTCTCAGCTGGTGCAGGTGCTGACTTATCGTCTCTTCATTGGCCCGGATCATGGAGCAACAACCGGCTGACTACTTAGACGAGTGCTTCCGTACCGACCGTGACAAAGCTACTCGTGTCGTTGTGCTGTGAGGTGGCATGCGTGGTTCGGGCGATGTACGGGAGCTCCCCTGAGAATCTTGCTTGCATCTGCCTTGGCCGCCATTCTCAAGTGCTATCTGAAAGTTGCCCTAAATTGGTAAGAACTTCGAGATGTGTTCCGCTCAACCTAATGATGACATCCACTTGCATTTTCTCTTGGCAGCGGATTCAAAATGCTCCACAATCAGTGGCCTACTGCCTAAGTTAAACACTATTTGAAAGCTATTATTAACAATAACCTAATCTCAATTCGCTCGAGAACTCGCTGAGCATTGAGTTTCTGACCACTCAAAATCCACTTGGAATTATGACATCACCGTCCAGCCAAAGAGGAGGAATACCCACTGATCCTCGCAGCAAAATTCTTAATGCCCAATTGAAGAAGGCTCAGGGTCGCCCCGATCGGCTCATTGAGGTGCTCCACAAAGCTCAAGAGCTTTATGGCTACCTCGATACATCGCTTCTCTGGCATGTGGCGCGATCGTTGAAGTTACCACCCAGTCGTGTCTACGGGGTTGCCAGTTTTTATCACCTCTTCAGGCTCAAACCTCCGGGCACTCACACTTGTGTCATCTGTACAGGTACCTCATGTTTCATGAGTGGAGCTGATGAGCTCACCGCGACAGCACAACGCTTTATTCAAAACTCAGTAGGCTGTCATTCCGGGAGCACCAACTTACTTGTCGAGACGGTACGCTGCGTTGGAGTCTGTTGGCTTGCACCTATTGTTGTGTTGGATGGGGAAATTGTCGGTCCAATAAAACCTGAACAACTCTCCGACCGTATTGCACAATGGAGTTCAAATGGATCTGGCTAAGCTCGAGCAGATCGCCCAAATCGAGATAAGTGGTCGGCCCCAGACTCGGCTACTTTGTTGCATGGGTACGGGTTGTCGAACCGCTGGAGCTGCGGATGTTAAAGCTGCTGCCGAGGAGGCAGTTGTCAATGCCGGACTGAGTTCGCAAGTTCGAGTCGTCGGGGTTGGATGTCCCGGTTGGTGCAGTCACGGTCCACTTCTCGAAGTGTCACCAAGTGGACGGATCTTTCAACGGGTGATCCCGAAGCAGTGTCAAGGCATAATCGCGTCATTAAAGGGTGGTGGTTGTGAAGCCCAAGAGGTCGATCGTTCACATCCGTTTTTCGTTCTTCAAAAGAAGGTTGTACGAGCGATTGCGGATCGCATCGACCCTGAACGGGTCGAGGAGTACATCGCCGAAGGCGGTTACCGGGCTTTAGAGCAGGCGGTCCACACACTCCCCGCGGAGGTAGTGAATACAGTAATGAAAAGTGGGTTACGGGGCCGTGGTGGTGCGGGCTACCCCACGGGTCTCAAATGGGCGACGGTCGCCAAGATGCCGGATCAGCAGAAGTACGTGGTCTGCAATGGTGATGAGGGCGATCCTGGTGCGTTCATGGATCGTGCGGTCATGGAGGATACCCCACACCAGGTTCTTGAAGGCATGGCGATTGCAGGCCATGCAGTTGGAGCTAACCAAGGTTTCATTTACGTCCGTGCTGAGTATCCATTAGCCGTCGAACGACTGCGGAAAGCAATTACTCAAGCTAATCGTTTTGGTCTATTAGGTTCGAATATCTTTGAAACCTCATTTCAGTTTCATGTCGAAGTGCGGATCGGGGCTGGAGCTTATGTTTGTGGTGAGGAAACTGCATTAATCGCATCGATCGAAGGTGGGCGAGGCATCCCTCGAACTCGACCGCCCTACCCTGCAGAATCCGGCTTATGGGGACGGCCAACTTTAATTAACAATGTCGAGACATTCGCAACCATCCCAGCAATCATCACACATGGAGCCGAATGGTTTGCGAGCATTGGTACTGCTCAGAGCAAGGGGACCAAGATCTTTTCCCTTACCGGTAAAGTTACGAACGCAGGATTGGTCGAAGTGCCGATGGGTACAACCCTTCGTGAGGTAGTCATTAACATGGGTGGTGGTGTACCGGGCGGTGGGCAAGTCAAAGCCGTTCAAACCGGCGGTCCCTCTGGCGGATGTATACCAGCGGAATTGCTTGATACACCGATTGAATATGAGTCCTTGGCGGCATTGGGCTCGATTATGGGTTCTGGTGGTATGATCGTCATGGACGAGACCGACTCCATGCCAGAAGTCGCAAGGTACTTTATGCAATTCTGTGCAGATGAATCCTGTGGCAAATGCATTCCCTGTCGAGTGGGTACAGTTCAACTTAACCGATTGCTTACCAAGATCGTCGAGAGAAGAGCCACCCAATCCGATCTCGAACTCATGCTGCGGTTAGCCCATTTGGTGCGCGATACGAGTTTGTGCGGGTTAGGTCAGTCCGCACCAAATCCTATCCTTAGCACGCTCCGTTATTTCGCTCATGAATATGAAAAGCTCTTGCAACCTGAGCAATTTCCAGACTTAACGAAGCAATCCCAGTCGATTCCATTAACTGTACTTTAGTAAACGGAGTGCCACTTTATGGCGGTTGTCACTTTAACTATCGACAACCAAGCGGTCTCGACCCGGGCGGGTCAAAGCATATTAGCCGCTGCACGAGAAGTCGGAATCGAGATCCCCACCCTGTGCCATCTCGATGGAGTCAGTGAAGCTGGTGCTTGTCGTCTATGCCTTGTACATGTTGTGGGGCAGAGCAAGTTACAGGCGGCTTGCGTCACTTCCGTAGCGGAGGGGATGGTTGTCCACTCCACGACTTCCCAATTGCAAGAGTACCGCCGCATGATCGTGGAATTGCTTTTTGCTGAGCGAAACCATGTCTGTGCCGTCTGTGTGGCCTCTGGACACTGCGAACTCCAATCCTTGGCTGCCCAAACGCGTATGGATCATGTCCGATTTGATTATTTACACCCTCAGGCAGAGGTTGATGTCTCCCACGAGCGATTTGGAATCGATCATAACCGGTGCATCCTGTGTACCCGGTGTGTGAGAACTTGCGACGAGATCGAGGGTGCCCATACTTGGGATGTTGCGGGCCGAGGCGTCAACGCCCGAGTGATTCTTGACATGGGTGGACCCTGGAACGAAGCAGTCACTTGTACCTCCTGTGGGAAGTGCGTACAAGCCTGCCCAACAGGAGCGATTTTCCGTCATGGCATCTCGGTGGCAGAATTGAGTAAAGATCGGGCTAGACTCGGGGATCTGGTCGCGGCTCGGAAGGGTAAACTATGGCGAACTTAAAGCTGGCTACGGTTTGGTTGGGTGGCTGTTCGGGTTGCCATATGTCATTTCTTGATTTGGATGAGTGGTTAATGGAACTCGCCCACCTCGTGGATCTCGTATTCAGTCCACTTGCTGACATGAAAGTCTTTCCCGATGACGTCGACATTACCCTTGTTGAGGGAGCGGTTAGTAACCAAGAGCAAGAACACTTTGCCAAATCCTTGCGAAGCCGATCGAAAATTGTTGTGTCTTTTGGAGATTGCGCTGTCACTGGTAATGTAACTGCCTTACGCAATCCACTGGGCGGAGCAGATGAAGTGCTTCGTCCCATTTATCTTGACTCAACTCGAGTTACAAACCCAAAAGTGCCTGATGATCGCACGGTCGTACCACTGCTTACCGATCGAGTTTTGCCAGTACATGCGGTCATCCCTGTGGATTTTTATGTTCCAGGCTGTCCTCCCTCTCCCAATCGGATTCGTTCCGTGCTCGAGGCATTAATCACTGGACGTGACCCCCGGCCAGCTACAGAATTTTGGACCTTTGGTTAAAAGGCAAGCAAATGAGCCGAATTGTCATCGATCCAGTTTCACGGATTGAAGGACACGCCAAAATCAGCATCTATCTCGACGAAGCCGGTCAGGTAGCTGATGCTCGTTTTCATGTGACTGAATTTCGTGGCTTTGAAAAGTTTTGTGAGGGGCGACCATTTCATGAGATGCCCGGACTAACCGCCCGGATTTGTGGTATCTGTCCTGTCAGTCACTTACTGTGTTCAGCAAAAGCCGGCGACGCGATCCTTGGGATAAGGCCTCCCTCATCCGCGATCAAACTTCGCCAATTGATGAATCTTGGCCAAATTATTCAATCACATGCACTGAGTTTTTTTCATTTGAGCAGTCCGGATTTATTTCTCGGATTTGATCATGAACCGGCATCGAGAAATGTATTTGGTTTGATCCGCACCCGGCCCGAGCTTGCCCGGGCCGGCATTCGATTACGGCAATTTGGTCAAGAAATCATTGAAAAACTCGGGGGCCGGAAGATCCATCCGGCCTGGGCAGTACCGGGGGGGGTTCGCTCGGCTCCAACTGAAGAGGTCTGCCGCGAGATTCTGACTCGCATTCCTGAAGTTCATCAAATTGCACGCATGGGACTGGATCTGCTCAAAGCTTACTTGGACAGCCATGCCGAGGAACCTCAGGTTTTTGGTAATTTCCCGACCCTCTACATGGCTCTTGTCCGTCCCGATGACCATGGGTGGGAACATCATGACGGTGTTCTGCGGATCATGGACCACACCGGGAAGGTCATTTGTGATGACATCGACCCAGCTCATTACCAAGATCACCTAGCGGAATATGTCGAACACGACTCGTATCTCAAGTCACCGTATTACCGCGCATTCGGTTATCCCTATGGTATCTATCGTGTCGGTCCACTCGCACGCCTGAATGTTTGCACACATATTGGTACTCCACGTGCAGATGCAGAACTCGCAGAATTTCGTCATCGTGCTGGAGGCACGGTCGCGAACTCAGCATTTCTCTACCACCTAGCCCGGTTAATCGAAATCCTAGCTAGCATCGAACTGATTGAACGCTTGCTCGACGATCCAGACATTCGTGCTACACGGCATCGATTCGAGGCTGGGATAAATTATCTCGAAGGGATCGGTTGTAGCGAGGCTCCGCGAGGTACGCTGTTTCATCATTACCGAGTGACTGAACACGGACAACTGATTTATGTGAACCTCATCATTGCCACGGGCCAAAATAACCTCGCCATGAACCGCACGGTTGCACAGCTGGCCCGTTACTTCATTAAGGACACAGCGACGATCCCCGAAGGCTTATTGAATCGAATTGAACACGGTATTCGCTGCTATGATCCCTGTTTGAGTTGCTCAACACACGCCTTCGGTCAAATGCCTTTGCAAGTTCAACTGATTGCAGCCGACGGACGAATTGTTGCCGAGGCAAGGCGATGATTCCATCACTTATCATTGGATTGGGCAACTCATTACGCCGTGACGACGGAGCCGGTCCTGTTGTTGCAAACCGATTTCAAGGGTATCCCGGAGTCGAGGTTCTCACGTGCCATCAATTGACACCCGAATTAGCTACTAAACTGATCGAATACCAAAAAGTTATCTTTGTCGATGCGGAACTTGGTAACTGGTTCCCTAGAGTCCGGCGTTTGGTGGCTACCTGTGCTGGCGTAGCCCTGACTCATCATGGGGATCCCAGTTGTTTGCTTGGTTTAACACAATTCACCTTTGGTATTGCCCCAAATGCATGGCTAGTAACTCTACCTGTCCGAGATCTCGAATTTGGTGAAGGTCTTTCTGCCCAGACCCAGAAAGCAGTTGAAACCGCCGTGGTCATGATTGAGACGCTCATCCACAACGAGGCTTACTGATGTATGATCTCGAGTTCATTCAACAGGTTGTTGAACTTGCGGTATCCGTAGCCACATAGCAGGGGGCGAACAGGGTGCACGCTCTCAACTTGAAGCGCTCGTGCCGGGAGAAGGTCCTCTTCGCCTGCCTACACTGACCGCACACCCACTTGGACCGACTGACCTCCAGCCGGGGCACGAACAGCCGGACCATCTGCCGACGGTAGAATCAGACTGGAACGTTAGTGTGGCCGGGGGGGGTGATCGGAATAACTCTCAACCGGATCCACAACTCCTTCTAAGCTTAGCGGTGGTGAGTCTCGAAATCGAAGGTCGGTCTTGAGGAACTTTTAAGGGTCAGGAAAGCGAAGAGCAGGTGCTGGGTCAACTACTGGCTACTATAAGTGTAGCAGTGCGTCGGGAACGCCGAGGAAGCGAGCGACTGCGCCTCCCGAGCCACGGCTCGCAACGGCTTGGTCAACGGGTGTAATGGCTTCATGCCACATGGGATGCCGTCATACACCAAAGGGGATTCAATATACCATGCAGCTAACATAGGGAAAATGATCAGTGAATCTGGGCATGTAATTGTGCGTGAGTCGTTTGGACAGCTCCGTTCATTTGCCGATCCATCAGGAGTTCCTCTACTTTAAATGCATCGATTTACTATTTTGACGTGAATAGCACTTAATTAACAGGTTGTCCATTAATATGTTTTACTATTGCAAACTGTTCTTTTTATTCATCAGCTTTAACATTTACACTTAGATGAAATAGCATTTATCCAGGATTCATATGACCAGATCATCGCTCCATCGGCAAGGCAGCCCTTTAGCTCAGCCGAGATTCCAACTGCAAATTATTAACAACCCAGAAAAATATGTACGATTTGATGACCAACTTGACAGTTTTGGATTGAGTGAACTACGAGCCACGGCGATCAAAGTGCTACAAGTCAATCTTGGCAAACTATGCAATCAAACGTGCCGGCACTGCCACGTGGACGCCGGGCCAGATCGCCGGGAAGTCATGTCGCGCCAAACAATGCAACTCTGCCTTGAGGCCATTGTGGCAGGGAGGATCGCGACACTCGACATCACCGGCGGAGCACCCGAGATGAACCCAGACTTCCGTTGGTTGGTCGCCGAAGCTCGTAAGCTTGGCTGCCATGTGATCGATCGATGTAATTTAACGATACTTGTTACCCCCGGTTTCATCGATCTACCCGAGTTCTTAGCAGAACAGTGCGTGGAAGTCGTGGCATCACTTCCGTGTTATAAACCTGAGAACACAGATCGGCAGCGTGGGATCGGTGTGTTTGATAAGTCAATCACCGCTCTTCGCCGACTGAACGCTTTGGGTTATGGTAAGCCTGGGAGCGATCGGATTCTATCACTGGTCTATAACCCCCTCGGACCGAGCTTGCCTCCGCCGCAAACAGCACTTGAAGCGACCTACAGAAAGCACCTAGTTGAAGAGTATGGAATTGAATTCAACCGACTATATACAATAACAAACATGCCAATCAGCCGATTCCTGGACGAGCTACTCCAAAAGGGAAATTTCGATGCCTATATGCAAAAGCTCATCGATGCATTTAATCCCGAAACAGCGGAGAGTGTTATGTGCCGGACCATGCTTTCCGTGAACTGGGATGGTAAGCTATCAGATTGCGACTTCAACCAGATGCTGGAGCTTCCTTTGGTATCTGGTCAGCCACGACACATCCGCGATTTCGACGTCGTTATGCTTTCGACGCGAAAGATCGCGACTGGGCAACACTGCTTTGGCTGCACTGCCGGCAATGGCTCGAGTTGCCAAGGGGCTACCGTATTATGAGAGGCACCACCGGTCGAGTTCTTGTTTACTTAAAGAACCCCGAACCCGGTCGGGTAAAGACGCGGTTAGCCAACACGATCGGCCAAGTTCAGGCGGCCACACTTTACCGCAGTTGGATCGGAGAGGTGCTCACCGCACTCCAACCTCTTCGACCCTCCATTTCGATCATCGGTGCGATCGATGGTGGCGGACCCGACGCGTTCCAAACTTGGGCAGAACTCGTGGATGGTTGGTGGCAACAACCAATTGGCGATCTCGGAAACCGGCTCGATGCTGGGTTCAAACAAGGTTTCGCGGATGGAGGACCTGTTCTCGCAATTGGAACAGACTGTCTTGGCATCAATCCGCCGCTAATTCAAGAAGCGTTCAGTGTATTTCCTAGCTACGACGCTGTGTTTGGCCCGACATATGATGGTGGCTACTATCTTGTCGGCACCGTGCGTTATTTAGCAGGATTTTTCGATGGCATCCGATGGTCAACACCAAACACGCTCCAGGATCACCTTCTTCGTTGCCAAGCGAGCGCTTGGCGTGTGAAACTTCTGCCAACCCTCTATGACATCGATACCGAGGATGATTGGCTGATGTATTGCCAAAGGGATAATCCGAGTCTAAACCGACCTGTGAGATCAGACCCGAGAAACGATTAATACCAGCACCATTTACATTTTTAGAATTTACAAAAAAAGAATTAATCAAGATCGGCAATCCATGTCACTACTATAATCATTCATCTAGTCTTGATGATAGTAATAAATTAATTTGTAAATGTAAGTATATAATATGCACAATACCTTGCCATCGCTTGTTGTTATCATCCCTACTCTCAATGAAGAATCAGTTCTTGCTTCAACTCTGTGTTCATTGCTAAAACAAAGTCAGCCTGCCGATCGACTTATTGTTGTGGATGGAGGATCTCGCGACCGGACAATCGAAGTCGCCCACGGGTTTGGCCCCGAGGTAATGATAAGCAAGGTCATCGGTCGAGGTAATCAGATTGCAGTTGGAGTGGCGGCATCCACAGAGTGCATTGTCGTCGTTAGCCATGCCGATATGATCTTTTTGCCGGAGTCACTTGAACGTATCCGCACCACTATGGCCGCAAAGCCCTCGTGCCCCGGTGGGGCGTTAGGGCACCGTTATGCCTCTTCATCTTGGGGGTTACGAGTCGTTGAGTGGTTCGACGCCCGCCGAGCACGACTTGGGCACTCGTATGGCGACCAAGCTCAATTCTTCCGTCGAGCAAGTCTAAACCGGGTTGGTGGATTCCCTGCCCAACCGATTCTGGAAGATCTCGAACTCGCCGCCCGACTTCGCAAACTCGGCTGTCAGGTGTATCTTAATTACCCCGTAACTGTCTCACCGCGACGTTTTGAACGGCTGGGTTTAATCCAATCGCTTTGGCAAAACTGGCAAATTCGCCGTGCGTACCGGCGGGGCGGCCGTGATGTCGTTCAATCGCTGTTCAATCGCTACTATTCATAACGAGAGATTAGCTGATGCCCGTCGCAACCGTACCTGGAGATACCTATGATACACGGTTGCTCATGCATACCCACCCCGCCCATTGGGTGAACCCTCAGCCGGCCCCGAAATACAACCTTGTCGTGATTGGTGGTGGAACCGCTGGTCTTGTGACTGCTGCCGGTGCAGCGGGATTGGGAGCGAAAGTCGCCTTGATTGAACGTGAATTACTTGGGGGTGATTGCCTGAATGTCGGTTGTGTCCCGTCCAAAGCCCTGCTCCGCTCTGCTCGCGTAGCCGCTCAGCTTCGCAGAGCTGGAGAGTTCGGAGTTCGTGTTCCGCAAGGCTGGTTCGTGGATTTCCCGGCTCTGATGGAACGCATGCGACGACTTCGGGCTGATCTTAGTTCGCACGATTCAGCGACGCGGCTCACAAGCCTTGGCGTTGATGTGTTCTTCGGCTCTGCGAAGTTCACTGGTTCGGATAGTGTCGAGGTTGGAAGTACAAAGTTACGCTTTCGCCGGGCTGTGATTGCAACTGGAGCACGAGCTCACTGCCCGCCCATCCCCGGTCTCGCCGAGGCTGGGTATCTCACGAACGAAACTGTTTTTGCCTTGAGGGACCTGCCCCGTCGATTCGTAGTGATCGGGGCCGGACCGATTGGATGTGAACTTGCCCAAGCCTTTGCCCGGTTTGGATCGCAAGTTACCTTGCTCGGTAAACACCGACAGGTTCTTCCGAAGGAAGACCAGGACGCTGTCAACTTCGTCGAGAAGACTCTCCGCCGCGACGGCATCACTCTGATGTTGGAGTGCAAGGTGCTCCGAGTTGAGGTTCGAGGAGCCGAGAAAGTTCTTCATGTTTCCTGTGGAGGTGTTCCTCACGAACTTACAACCGATGAGATACTGCTTGCAGTAGGGCGCCAGCCGAATGTCGATGGGTTGAACCTCGAAGAAATCGGTGTGGCGTTCAGTTGTGATTCAGGTGTGCAGGTCGATGACCAGCTACGAACAACCAATTCGCGTGTTTATGCCGCTGGCGATGTCTGCTCAAACTACAAGTTCACTCACATGGCCGATGCGATGGCCCGCATCGTCATCCAAAACGCCTTATTCAAGGGACGAGCAAAGGCGAGTGCCCTTACAGTGCCTTGGTGCACTTACACCGATCCCGAGGTTGCCCACGTCGGGCTCTCCGAGCATGAGGCCAAGGAACAAGGAATTGCCTATCGAGTTTTCACCCATGAGTTTAACCGGCTTGATCGTGCAATTTTGGATGGGGAAGTTGAGGGATTTGTCAAGGTTCTCATACCCCCGACGAAGGATAAAATACTTGGTGCAACTATCGTAGGGACCCACGCCGGCGACCTCATCTCGCAAATTACGTTAGCAATAACTGGCAAACTCGGTTTGCGTCGGATCGCCAATACGATCTTCCCTTACCCAACACACGGTGAAGCAATTAAAAAAGTAGGTGATAGTTATAATCGAACTCGTTTGAACACCTCGGTGAAATGGCTACTTGCAAAGTGGCTTGCCTGGAGTCGTTGGTAACTCCGATTGGCCTTATATAGACCCGAGCTGTTAGCTCCAGTTTGTAGTGGAAATTACCATTTGAGGCCTTCTACGAAATGGAAAGTCGTTGCAGGATGCGAATCACACCGCAATCTTTGGCCAAAAATAAAGTCCCACGCAACGAACTGAAAACTATCGCTTAGGGGTGTTCGCACTGCGCTAGGAAACCAGTGTCTATCCCACTCGGGTCTTCAATTGGATAATCG
>Ga0272446_1000928_pt1 | contig 44561 bp, 34 predicted proteins | sample YNPCB0061_FD_194587 | JGI IMG/M metagenome (GOLD analysis project Ga0272446, IMG submission 194587) | Hot spring microbial mat communities from Yellowstone National Park, WY, United States - YNP-CB-006-1 | ecosystem: Environmental > Aquatic > Thermal springs > Hot (42-90C) > Sediment | place...
TCTTTTTGCTCCGGCTAAGTCTATGATTTTTAGTATGTTGTATGCGAAAGGCGGCTCTCGCAGCCGCTCACTCCACTGGTCGCTCCGCCTGGCCGTTCCCGCTTTGGCCGCTCGCTCCGGCCGTCGTCCTACCGAACGACGGCCTTCGGTCGCGGCTCCGAAGGCGTAACTGTCCGGCCACGCCGCGGCTTCACCGCGCCTTCCCCGCTTTCCGAGCCGCGAGCGGAGCAGCGCGGAGCGCTGCGGGAGCGAGCGGTCAACTGCGGCTGCGGGATGCGTGAATTGTTCGGCTCGCGACCGCCCTGTTTCCGTTTTGACCGTTCACTCCGGCCATGGTTCAGCGTGGCTTTTCCCGCTTTGGCCGCTCACTCCGGCCGTCGTCCTGCCGAACGACGGCCTTCGGTCGCGGCTCCGAAGGCGTAACTGTAGGGCCACGCGGCGTTTCCACCGCGCCTTCCCCACGCTTTCGGAGCCGCGAGCGGAGCAGCGCGGAGCGCTGCGAGAGCGAGCGGTCAACTGCGGCTGCGGGATGCGTGAATTGTTCGGCTCGCGACCGCCTTGTTTTCGTTGGGACCGCTCATCCGGTCCGTCGTTCCCCCTGGCCGTTCCCGCTTTGGCCGCTCACTCCGGCCGGGATTCTCACGAATCCCGGCCTTCGGTCGCGGCTCAGAAGGCGTAACTGTCCGGCCACGCGGCGTTTCCACCGCGCCTTCCCCACGCTTTCGGAGCCGCGAGCGGAGCAGCGCGCAGCGCTGCGGGAGCGAGCGGTCAACTGCGGCTGCGGTTTACATGGATGGGTCCGCTGCGACCGCCCGGCCTCCGTTTTGACCGTTCACTCCGGCCATGGTTCAGCGTGGCTTTTCCCGTTTTGACCGCTCACTCCGGCCGTCGTTCTGCCGAACGACGGCCTTCGGTCGCGGCTCCGAAGGCGCAGCACACACGCTTTCAGAGCCGCGAGCGGAGCAGCGCGCAGCGCTGCGGGAGCGAGCGGTCAATATCGGCCGCATTGCCCGCACCCGGCGCCGCGCCTCGCGGCACGCGTGCGTTGGAACCGCTCACTCCGGCCGCGGCTCCGAACGCGCATTGGTTCCGCCGTCAACAGGCCTCAGCGCGGCTCGGGGCGCCAGCCCCAGGCTTGCATCACGATCTCGAACACGCGCGTGTTGGGCATATAACCGCGCACCTGCTCTGCGCCCGCGCCAAGAGCGGCAATCAGCACCTCCTCGCCGGTGTGCGAGTGGCCCACGCGCAGCGCCGGGATGCGGATCTCGTCCTTTGGGCTGTTGTTCGCCATCCACTCGTCGAGCCCTTCCAGCAGCGGCACGCCCCGGCGGCCGCCCGTGATGCGCAGCTCGAAGGAGTGGTCGGCGGTGAACACAAGCAGCGTCTCGCCCAGGTTCACCTGTGAGGCGATTTCCCGGATGAGCTTGTCGAAGCGAACCAGGTTGTCGAGGCCCTTGCGCGGGTTGTCGGTATGCGCGTCCCACTCGATCATCAGGAAGTAGCCTTTCCGGTTGGCCGACAGCAGCCGGAGGGCGCGCCGGGCGGCGGCGGCGACGTCCGGCTCGGCGTCGGTGACCACAACGGGGCGCTTCTCGTTGTCCGGCACGGCGTCGAGCGAGTCGTAAAGGGTCCGGCCGGCTTTGCGCGAGGCCTCCTCGATCTGCGCGCCGGCTTGCGCCCAGAGAGCCTTGCGTCCGGCGCCGACGACCACGTCAGGCCCGTCTCCGAAGCGCGGGCTGAAGATCTGGAGGAACAGCTCGCCCTGCTTGCGGCGGTCGTTGGCATGGCCGTAGCAGGCCGCCGGGGTGGCGTCGGCAACGGGCATATTGGTGATGACGCCGGTCGACAGGCCTTTCTCCTCGGCGTATTCGAGCAGCGTCTTGAGAATGCGGCCGTCCTTCTTGCCGCGCTCCGTGTCGGGCCCCATGCTGATGACGCCGTTTTGCGTTTTCACGCCGGTGACGATCGCCGTCATGCCCGCGGCCGAGTCGCTGACGTACTGCGTGGCCGGCGTCGTGTCCATCAGGCCGATTTGGGGCCAGCTCTGGACGTAGAGTTTCATCGGCTCGCCGTAGCCGTGCAGGCTGGCGGCGCTCACCGTAGAGATGCCGCCGGCGTCGGCGAGAAACAGGATCACGTTCCGGGCGCGCTTCTGCGCCGGCAGCGGCAACAGAAAGCACAGGGCAAGCAGGCAAGCAAGAACCGTTCGTCGCATGAGCACGATTATACCTGTCCCGGCCTGCGGACCGCCGGAATGGCGCGATGACGGAGTGCAGTAGAATCCCTTGCATGAGGCCGCTCACGCGCCGCGCTTTTCTCGCCTCGCCCGCCGCGCTTGCCGTAACAGAGGTGCGCAAGGCGGGCGATTTCGTGCTGCATTCCGACGACCGCTACTATTCCGCCTTCCCTTCCGCCGTCCTGCTGCCCCCGGGCGAAATCCTCGTCGCCTTCCGCCGCGCGCCCGAGCGGCGCAAGCTCGGCGCGGCCGGCGTCTCCCACACCGACGCCAACAGCCAGCTCGTCCTGCTGCGTTCCCGCGACAACGGCCGGAGCTGGCCGCGCGAGCCGGAGCTGCTTTATGCCCACCCGCTCGGCGGCTCGCAAGACCCGTGCCTCATTGCGCTGGCCGACGGAACCGTTGTTTGCGCCTCCTACCTCTGGGTTCGCATCGAAGGCCCGGGGCGGGATGCCGTGCCGGCCACTGTGCGTCTGGGCGACTACGCCTTCCATGGCGGGTACCTGCTGCGCTCCCGCGACGGCGGGCGCACCTGGGAGGGCCCGTGGACGCCCCCGCCGGTGCCGGGAAGGAACGCGCTGGACTGCTACGGGGCGCCGCTGCCGGCCTACAACCGCGGCGCTATGTGCCAGACGCGCGACGGCCGGCTCCACTGGGCCGTGGCCTACCCGAAGGGCAGGGAGCGGGCCGCAGGCACGGACGTGCACTGGATGGTTTCCGACGATGGCGGCAAGACGTGGCAGTACCGCTCGGTGATCGCTTCCGACAGCCGGGCGTCTTTCAACGAAACATCGCTTTATGAAACTCCTTCCGGCGCGCTGGTGGCGTTTCTGCGCACGGAAGGGCTGGACGGCCGCGCGGCTGTCGCCAGGCTGGAGCCGGGCGGCGAAAAGTTCGGTCCCTGGCAGGATGCGGGCTGGCGCGGCCATCCTTGCCAGGGCGCCCGGCTGGAAGACGGCCGCGTCCTGCTCGTCTACGGATACCGGCATCCGCCTTTCGGCATCCGCGCGCGGGTTCTCGACCCGGAATGCACGGACTTCGCCCGCGCGCCGGAGCTGGTGCTGCGAGACGACGGCGGCGGAACGGATCTCGGCTACCCGTGGGCGGTGACGCTTCCGGGGCGGCGGGCGCTGGTGGTCTATTACTTCCAGAAGGACAACGGCACGCGGCACATTGCCGGCACCTGGCTTGAATACTGAACCCCCGGGCCACGCTGTTAGCATGGGGGTATCGGCGAGAATTTTCGCCTGAAGGACCCTCACAATATGCCCCAAGGCGAACCCGTCTGCCGGCGATTCTCGCGGCGGCTCTTCGCGCCTGCGGCGCTGCTGGCGCTGGCGGCAGTGTTGTCGGCGCTGGAGGAGGCCCCACGCTACCTTCCTTCCGCGGCGCCTGACCGGATCGTCGCCAACTGGACCGAATCCCCCGCCACCTCCTTCAGCGTCACCTGGCGGACCTCGGCGGCCGTGGCGCGCGCATTTGCTGAAATCGCCGAAGCAGCCGACGGGCCGGACTTCGACAAGGACGCTCGCCGCGTGCAGGCCGCCACGGAGCGGTATGAAACCAACCTCGGGCCCGCCCACGCCCACAGCGTGACCTTTCGGGACCTGAAGCCCGCGGCGGAGTATGTTTACCGCGTCGGCGACGGCAAGGATTCCTGGAGCGAGTGGATCCCGTTCCGCACCGCGGCCGCAACGCCCGAGCCTTTCACCTTCCTCTACGTGGGCGACGCGCAAACCCGGATCCTCGCCGTCTGGCCGCGCCTGCTGCGGCGCGCCTTCGAGACCGCCCCGGACGCCCGCTTCATCATCCACGCCGGCGACCTGATCAACAACCACGACCGGGACGAGCAGTGGGGCGAGTGGCACGAGGCCAGCTCGTGGCTGCACCGCACCGTGGCCGCGCTCCCCGTACCCGGAAACCACGAATATGGCCGCGGCGGAGACGGCAACCGCCGCCTCACCGTCAACTGGCGGCCCCAGTTCACGCTGCCGCGCAACGGGGTGGAAGGGCTCGAAGAGACGTGCTACTTTCTCGATTTCCAGGGCGTGCGGCTGGTGGCGCTCAACAGCAACGAGAAGCAGAAGGAACAGGCGGAGTGGCTCGACCGTCTCCTGACAAACAACCCGAACCGCTGGACCGTCGTCTTCTTCCACCATCCGATCTACTCCGGCGCGCGCCAGCGCGACAACCGCGAGCTGCGCGAACTGTGGCAGCCGGTCTTCGACCGCCACGGCGTGGATCTGGTGCTGAACGGACATGACCACGTCTACGCGCGCACCGGCCTGGTTCGCGGCGACGGCAAGCGCGAAGGAGGCACGGTGTACGCCGTCTCCGTGAGCGGCGCAAAGATGTACGGGCTACAGAAGCGGCCCGAGTTCGTCCGGCTCGTGGGCCGGATGCAGATGTTCCAGGTGGTCCGGGTGCGGGGCGGCACGCTTTCCTTTGAGGCGCGCACCGCGCGGGGCGTGCTGGTGGACCAGTTCGACCTGGTGAAAGAGGGCGCCGCAAAGCGCCTCCTCGAGAAGCAGGCGCAGCCCGGGCAGCCGGGCTCCGACTGATGCCGCGCAGAAGAACCGCGCACCAGAGCTGGCGGCGCGCCCTGAAGGGGGCTTGCCGGGGCGTGCCATCTGAAGCGCGCCCTGCTGGCGGGCGCGTTCGGAATGGGTCACCCGGGAAGGCGCCTCCGGGGGATGGCCCCTCGGCCGCCCGGACCGGGTGGCGGGAAGGTCACCTGGACGGCTTGGCGGCTTTCTGAATCGCTTTGTGCAGCTCGCCGGCCACGCGGCGGGCCGTCGCATCCAGCTCGTCGGGCACGGTGCGCTTCGGCCGGGCGTAGGTGGACCAGACGACATGGCGGGAATCGCGGGCGACGAGGAAGATGGTGCCCTTGCCGCGCCCGAAGCTGCTGACGCGTTCAAAGGGGGGGATCTTGATGTCCAGGGCAGCGCTCGCGGGCTTCTCGCTGTCTTCCTCCGCGGGCGCGGGCTTGGCCTCTTCCGGCTTCGGCTCCGGATACAGCTCGGCCAGCGTTTTCTCGAACGGCTTGCCGATGCGGTCGGTGAGGATGGCGTCGGCCTTGGCGGGATCGGCCACCACCTGAAGGATCCCTTGCCGGGTCAGATGGTTGGCCAGGTATTGGTCGAAGCCGTTGGACATCGGCAGCAGGTAGACGTGGCGGATGCGAAGAAGCTCCGGCCCGGCCTGCGCGGCCGGCGGGGCTTCCTGCGCGGAAACGAGGGCCGCGCTCATCGCCATCAGCAGCAGGGGCATCAGCATGAATCCAACTCTCCTGGGCTTTGCAACTATACAATAGACGGTTTCGGGGGCGCGAAAGACGGACCCTTGTACAGGAATCACAAGATCACGGTGGTGATCCCCTGCCTGAACGAGGAGCAGGGCATCGCCGAGGTGCTGCGCCGGATGCCGGCGTTTGTCGACGAGGTGATCGTCGTCGACAACGCCTCCACCGACCGCACGGCCGAGGTGGCGCGCAGCTTCGGCGCGCAGGTGATCCGCGAGGACGTGCGCGGCTACGGCCGCAGCTACAAGAAGGGGTTCAGCATGGCGACGGGCGACATCATCGTCACGCTGGACGGCGACCACAGCTACCCGCCGGACGCCATCAGCTACCTGCTGGAGGCGTTTTTCCATCTCGAGGCCGATTTCCTCAACGCCAGCCGCTTCCCCGTGCGCGACCGCCACGCCATGAGCTTCAAGCACAAGGTGGGCAACCTGATCCTCAGCCTCGCCATGTCGCTGCTGTTTTTCCGCTGGGTGCGCGACTCGCAGAGCGGCATGTGGGTGTTCCGCCGCAGCATCCTCGACAGGATGAAGCTGGAAAGCGACGGCATGGCGTTTTCCGAGGAGATCAAGATCGAGGCCCTGCTTCAGCCCGGCGTGCGCTTCGAGGAGATCTCGATCATGTACTCGTCGCGGCTGGGCGAAATCAAGCTGAACCCGTGGCGGGACGGGTTCTACAACCTCTGGTTCCTCGTCAAAAAACGCTTTGCACGGCGCTGATCCGGTGCTATCCTGAGATTTCCCGCCCTGGTTCCCTCTCCTCGTGACGGCTGCCGCCGATGGAAGACTCTCGGATGGAGCCCGACGTCACCGCCGTCATACCCAACCGGAATGGCGCAAGGCTGCTGGAGCGCACGCTCGAGACGCTGGCGCGGCAGACGCTTCCGTGCGCGCGCACGCTGGTGGTCGACAACGGCAGCTCGGACGCAAGCGCGGACGTGGCGCGCCGCTATGGCGCGGAGGTGCTGGCTCTCGGCAGAAATCTCGGCTTCGCCGCCGCGGTCAACCGCGGAGTGGCGGCAGCCCGCACGGCGTGGGTGTGGGTCCTGAACAACGACGTGGAGCTTCACCCGCGCTGCCTGGAAGCCCTGGCGGCGCGCGCCGCCGCAGAGCAGGCGTGGTTTGCGGCGCCGCGCATCAAGCAGCTCGCCAACCCGTCGCGGCTCGACGGCTGCTATGACCTGCTGGCGCGCAGCGGGTGCGCCTGGCGCGCCGGCCATGGCGTGGCCGACGGCCCGCTGTTTGCCACACCGAGGCGCATCGCGTTCGCGCCGTTCACGGCCGCCTTGCTCCGGCGGGAGATTTTCGGCCGCGCCGGCCCGCTCGACGAGGTTTTCGGCTCGTATCTGGAAGACGTGGAATTTTGTTTGCGGTGCGCGCTGCTGGGGCTGGACGGGGTGTATGTGCCGGAAGCGGTCGTCTATCACCACGGCAGCGCGACGCTGGGCGCCTGGAGCGCCGCGATGGTGGAGCTGCTGGCCCGCAACCAGGTGCTGCTGGCGGCGAAGCATTTTCCCGCCGGGTGGTGGTGGCGGGTCGCCGCCGGGCAGTTTCTGTGGGGCCTGGTGGCGGCCCGGCACGGGCGGGCCGGCGCGTGGCTCCGCGGCAAGTGGCGCGGGCTGCGCGAGGCCGGGCGCGTGCGGCACGCCCGGGACAGCAGGAGTCAGGGGAGACTTGAAGAACTGTTGGCTTCCTGCGAAGCCCAGATCCGGCAACTCCAACAGGAGACCCGGCAGGAGCCTTACTGGCGGCTGTATTTTGCGGTGGCGCGATGAAGCTGGCTGCGCTCGTCATCACGCACAACTCCGAACGGCACGTGGCCGCGTGCCTGGCCGCCTGCCTTCGCTGGCGCGAGCAGTTTCCCGCCGGCATCCTGGTCATCGACAACGCCAGCCGGGACGGCACCTGCGCGCGCGTGGAGGCTTTTGCAGAGGTGCGCCTGGTCCGCAACGGGGAAAACCGCGGCTTCGCCGGGGCCGTGAATCAGGGTTTTCGTTTGCTGGGGGATGCCGACGCCGTGCTCATCCTGAACCCGGACGTCGAGCTGATCTCCTCGCCCGAGCCGCTGGCGCGAGCTCTGGAGGAAACGCCCGGCGCGGGCGCCGCAGGGGGATTGCTGCTGGGGCGGGACGGGAAACCGCAGCGAGGGTTTGTGTTCCGCCGCCTGCCGGATGCCACGGCGCTGTGCCTGGAAATTCTCGGGGTGAACCGGCTCTGGCCCGGCAATCCGGCCAACCGCCGCTGGCGGGCGCTCGACCTGCCGTACGACCGTCCGGCGCGCTCGATCCAGCCCCCCGGGGCCTGCCTGCTGATCCGGCGGGAAGCGTGGGGGGCGGTGGAGGGTTTTGACGAGGCGTTCCACCCGGTCTGGTTCGAGGATGTCGACTTCATTTGCAGGCTTCTGGAAGCGGGGCGCGACACGGTCTACACGCCTGCTTTCCGGGCCGTGCACGAAGGCGGGCACTCGGTGCTCCGGCTGCCTTGGGACGACCGGCAGCTATACTGGTATAGGAACTTACTGCGGTACGTTTCCAGGCACTTCCGGCTTTCCGGCCGGGTTCTGGCGTGCTTGTCTGTCATCGCAGGGCTTTGCCCAAGGGTCGTGACGGGGATGCTGGTTTCGCGGTCGCTTGGCCCCCTGCGCATCTATGGTAGATTGGTTCGGCTGGCGGTTCGCACGGCGGTTTCGCCCGCGGAACGGGCGTGCGCCCCGCGGCCGGAGGAGAACTTGCGGGATCCGGTGCGCGCACCGGGGCGACCCGGCATTTGAGTCAGGCTGCTCTTTCACATGGCATCACACGACTTTGTCTCGGTGACCATCGTCACCTACAACAGCGGGCGCTACATCAAACGGTGCCTGGAATCAGTGCTGGCTCAAAAGGGCCCGCAGATCGAAATCATCGTCGTGGACAACAATTCCACCGACGGCACCCGCGACATCCTCGAGCAGTACGAAGACCGCTGCACCATCATTTACAACGACCGCAACATCGGCTTCGCCGCCGCGCAGAACCAGGCGATCCGCCTCTCCCGCGGCAACTGGGTGCTGACGCTGAACCCTGACGTGCTGTTGATGCCCTATTTCATCCAGGCGCTGCTCGAGGCCGGCCGCCTCGACAACCGCATCGGAACCGTCTGCGGAAAGCTGCTGGTGATGAGCCCCGATTTCAACATCGAGGCGCGGCCGCGCGTCGACTCGACGGGCATTTACTTCACCCCCTATCTGCGCCACCTCGACCGCGGCAGCCGGCAGATCGACAACGGCCACTATCTCAAGCGCGAATATGTCTTCGGCGCCACGGCGGCGGCCGCTCTCTACCGGCGCGAGATGATCGACGACATCTCGATCGACGGCGAGTTCTTCGACCCCGACTTCTTCGTCTACCGCGAGGACGCCGACGTCGCCTGGCGCGCGCAGCTGATGGGATGGCGCTGCCTTTACACGCCTTACGCGCGCGGCTACCACGTGCGCGCCGTGCTGCCGGGCAACCGCCGCGCGCTGCCCAAAGAGATCAACATGCACTCGGTGAAGAACCGCTTTCTGATGCGGATCAAGAACATCACCGGGGACCTGTACCGCCGCTACTGGCTGCCGATCACGCTGCGCGATCTCGTCGTGGTCGGCTGCTGCCTGCTCTACGAGCATTACTCGCTGAAGGCCTTCTGGCACATTCTGAAGTCCTGGCGGCGCGTCATGGCCAAGCGGCAGTGGATCATGGCCCGCAAGCGGGTCTCCGACGAATACATGGCCGCCTGGTTCCAGTACCATCCGGTGAGCCGGCCGGCGCCGAAGAAGGCCGTCGCCGCGCTGAGCCCGGCCCGCTCCGAAGCCCGGATCGCGGAGGGGTGATCCCTCCATGGGATGGCGCTCGAAGCGCCGGGAGTGGTTTCCGGCATCGGGCGGCGCCTTGCGCTTCCGCGCCGAATCCGGCCCGGATCTGTTCATGCTGTGGGCGCGCGCGCTGGTCCTGGCCGCCACCGGACTGATGCCGGCGCCGGGGCGCCGGAAGCGGGAGCCGCTGCGGCCGGAACTGCTCGATCCGCCGCCCCGCCAGCTCGCCGCCGCATTTGAACGCGACCGCCGATATCAGCCCTGGCCCTTCTCCGGGCTTGGCGGGCCCGTGCGTCTTTCGCTTTACTGAAGAACGGGCCTCATGCGCATCGCCATCCTCGGCACCCGCGGCATTCCGGCTGCTTACGGCGGCTTCGAGACGTTCGCCGAGGAGCTTTCCGTGCGCCTGGCGCGGCGGGGCCACGAGGTCGCCGTCTACTGCCGGACGCCGCATCCCGAGCCCGTCTGGCGGGGCGTGCGCCTGCGCTACATTCCGCCGGTGCGGCACAAGTATCTGGAGACGGTGGCCCACACGTTTCTCTCGACGCTCGACCTGATGCGCCGCCCGCCGGAGGTGGCGCTGTACTGCAACGGCGCCAACGCGCTGTTCACGCCGCTGGCCCGCCGCGCCGGCGCCCGCGTGGCCCTGAACGTCGACGGGCTGGAGCGGAAGCGGAAAAAATGGAATGCGCTGGCGCGCCTCTGGTACCACATTTCCGAAGGCCTGTCCACATTTTGCCCTGACGTCATTGTCACCGACGCGCGGGAAATTCAGCGCTATTATCGGGAAAATTACGGCGCAAAATCCGTCTTTATTCCCTACGGCGCCGAGACCGGAAAAGTCTCCTCGCGCGCCGTGCTGGATGAACTCGGCCTGGAGCCCGGCGGCTACTTCCTCTACGTGACCCGCTTCGAGCCGGAGAACAATCCGCTGCTGGTCCGCCGCGCCTTCGAGCGCGTCGAGACGGATCTGCGCCTGGTCCTCGTCGGCGATGCGCCCTACGCGGAGGATTACATCCGCCAGGTGAAGGACACGCGCGACCCGCGCATTCTCTTTCCGGGCGCGATCTACGGCGATGGATACCGCGAGCTGCAATCGCACTGCTTCGCCTATATCCACGCCACCGAGGTCGGCGGCACGCACCCGGCGCTGATCGAGGCCATGGGGCGGGGCGCGCTGGTCCTGTACCTGCGCACGCCGGAAAACGAGGAGGTGGCGGGCGGCGCGGGCCTCCCGTTCGAGGACGAGGAGACCCTCGCGGCGCGCATCCGCGAGGCCCTCGGCATGCCGGAGGCGGAACGCGAACGGCTCGGCCGGGCCGCGATGCGGCGCGTGGAGCAGCACTACAGTTGGGAGGCGGTTACAGACGCCTATGAACGGCTCTTCAGAGAAATGCTGGCCGGAGGCCCGCACCTGGGCTGAGATTTCGCTGGCGCACATTGCCGCCAACTGGCGCGAGCTCTGCCGCGCGGCGGGCGGCGCCGCCGTGGCTGCGGTCGTCAAGGCCAACGCCTACGGGCACGGCGCCACGGCCGTTTCGCAGCGCCTGGAGCGGGAGGGCACGCAGTGGTTCGCCGTCAGCAACGCCGAAGAAGGCGCGGAGCTGCGGCGCGCGGGCATTGGCGGCCGCATTCTCGTGATGGGCGGCTTCGCGCCGTTCGAGATGGATGCGTTCTTCGGGCACCGGTTGACGCCTGCCGTGCATTCCATCGAAAGCCTGCTCGCCCTGGAGGCGCGCGCCGCAACGCATGGGCAGCATCTCGCCGTGCACATCAAGCTGGACAGCGGCATGGGCCGGCTGGGGACGCGCGAGGCGCCGCAGGAAATTGCCGCCGCCGTTGCGCGTCTCCGCCATCTGGAAGTCGAAGGCGTGATGTCGCACCTCGCCTCGGCATCCGATTTTGACTCCGGCCAGAACGAGGAGCAGTTTGACGCGTTCGAGCGCGCGCTGGAGGCGCTCGCCGCGGCCGGGGTGCGGCCCCGCATCGTCCACCTCGGCAGCAGCGCCGCCGTGTGCTATGGCCTCGCACGGGCCATGCGGCAGATGGTGCGCTCCGGCCTGGCGCTGTATGGATATGTGCCGGAGGCCCGCGGCGCGGCGCCAGCCTTGCGTGCACAGGTGGCGCCTGCGCTCGTCTGGAAAGCCCGGATTGTGGCGGTGAAATCGATCCCCGCCGGCGCGCCGGTCGGCTACAACGCGCGGTGGCGCGCGCCGCGGGACTCGCGCATCGCCGTCGTGGCCGCAGGCTACGCCGACGGCGTGCCGCACACCCTGGCGGGCCGGGGCCGCGTCATCGCCGGCGGCGCACTTGCCCCCATCGTGGGCGCCGTCTCCATGGACGTCATCAGCGTGGACATCACCGGGCGCCCGGCACTCCAGCCCGGCGGCGCGGTGACGCTGATCGGCGAGGAGGGAGGGGTCCGCCACGATGCCGCCGACCTGGCGCGCGAGGCCGGGGTGATTCCGTATGTGATCCTCTGCGGCCTGGGCAACCGGGTCGTCCGAATCTACAGGGATTAACTTTGGACAATATCAGCCGCAAAATCGCGGGAAATTTCTGCTAACTCTCGTTATCACTCCGGCGCTCCAGTACGAATTTCAAAGCCTAAATCTAAGATTTTTGATCTATTGCCGCCCCGTCAGGTGTATTCTGTGGCAGAAGCCCGTCAGTAACCCGAGAGGAGGTTCGGAGGGTCATGAGTCGTCTTCTTGTCGTTCTGTTGTGCGTGATGGCGGCGGACACGTGGGCCGGCACGGTGGGCAGGCTTGTGCCGCTCCGGGGGTCGATTTCGGACGTCGCTGTCGACGACCGCCGGCAGCTGGTCTATGCGGCCAACTTCACCGCCAACCGGGTGGAGGTGTTCTCCTCGGTCGATTTCAGCCCCCGTCCCTCGCTGGTGGTGGCCGAGACCCCGTACACCCTGGGCCTGTCCCGCAGCGGGCGCTTCCTGATCGTGGGGCACTTCCTTGGCGGCATGACCATCTTCGACTTCGATGGCAATCAGCGCAGGAACCTCACCTATCCGGAGCTGGTGCTGGCGGTGGCCTTCGGGGTGGACGAAACGGCCTACATCGCCACCACGAAAGGCTTCTACCGGCTGGATCCGCTCACCGGGCTGCGGACGCCGATCAGCCTGACGTTCAACCCGAAGACATGCGATATTCCCGTCAACCCCGGCGTGAAAGGCATCGACATTGTGATGGCGTCGGCCGGCGTCTCGGGCGACGGCCAGACCCTTTTCTTCTTTGCCGACATCGAAGGCAGCGCGCCGCCGGAATGTGCGCCGCCGGATCCGAACGGGTTCTACCTGATGCGCTACCGCCCCGCGGAAGGCGATCTCTTTGTGGAGTCCTGGACCGTCAGCCCGCCGGGCGGCCCGCGCGTGGTCAGCGTCAACGAGGACGGCACGAAAGTCATGGCCGGCTGGTCGCTGTTCTGGCTCGACCCGCGCCAGACGTATGTCCGCGCGCAGGTGCCGAACGTGAAGGGACGTTTCGCTCTGGGCGGGCACGCTTACGACTGGAAACGCGACAAGATCTATGTGCAGATTCCCGTGCTGGACAATACCGCCACCAGCGCGCCTCCCGTGCTGCACGTCATGGACCCTTACAACCTGGCGGTCCAGGAGATTCTCCAGCTGCCCAACCCGGTGGCCGGGCGCATGGTCTTTTCGCCCGATCTGAACCGGATCTTCGCCGTTTCCGAGAGCGGAGTCCTGGTACTCGATCTGGAGCAGACCGGGAAAGCGCCCCGCGTTGCTGCTGACAAGGAAGACCTGCTGTTCCTCTCGAACGCCTGCGAGCGCATCACCATGCGCCAGACCCTGCGCATCGAGGACCCCACGGGCCAGCGGCCCGATTTCCGCATCACCCCGGCTGGCGGCGACGGCGCGGTGCGCGTGTACCCCTCGACCGGCCGCGCGCCGATGGAGGTGACCGTGGAGGTGGATCCCGTGCGCTTCCAGAGCCAGCAGGGCACGGTGAGCGTGAACCTGAACATCACATCGAAGGAAGCCGTCAACATCCCCATGCCGGTGCGCGTGCTCGTCAACACGCGCGATTTCGACCAGCGCGGCAAGATCGTCAACTTCCCCGGACGCAATGTGGACGTGGTGGCCGACCCCGCCCGGATGCGCTTTTATCTGCTCCGGCAGGACCGCAACGAGGTGATCGTGGTTGACGGCAACTCCATGGAGCCGGTGGCGCGGTTCAAGACCGGCAACACGCCGGTGCAGATGGCGGTCACCCGCGATGCCCGCTACCTGCTCACGACGGCCGACAACTCCCAGTACATCGCCGTCCACGACCTGTTCACGTTGCAGGAGCTCGACCCCATCCTGATGCCGGTCGGCTACTATGCGCGCTCGATCGCGGCGACGAATGCGCGGATCTGGGCGACGACACGCACAGTGACGGAGAAGTTCCAGTGCAGCGGCCCCGGCACGCACCAGGTGCTGGCGGTTGACGTGTTGCACCGTTACGCGGCGCCGCCTCCACGGCTGGGCATTTACGTCAACTGCATCGACGAGGGCTCGCTGGTCACGGCCAGCCCCACAGGCGAGACGGCGCTGCTCTCCATGCCGAACGGATATACGCTGCTTTATGAAGCCGCGGCCAACACCTGGGTGGCGGGCCGCCATGACTTCGATTCGCTCGGCGGCACGGCGGCGGCGCTCGCCGATCATCTTTACCTTGCCGATACCCACCTGCTCGACATGGCCCTTTTCCCGGCGCTGCAATTCGACGGGGAATTGACGGCGGCCGGCGCGGCCACGCTGCGCGACGGCACGTATCTCCGCACCTACAAGTCAGCCCCGGGGCCGGGCTACATCGAGAAGTTCGTCTTCGAGGGTTCCTTCGACTCGCGCAGCGTCCGGCTGATCGAGGCCCCGCTGACGCCGTACACCCCGCCGGAGCCGACGAACCTGATCGGCGCCACGGTGCTGCCCTTGCTGCGCACGCTGGCGGTTCTCGTCTGGCCGAAGCAGATCATTTCGCTTTCGACCTCCGGCATCATCGCCATCGACGAGGACTTCGATGCGCCGACACCCATCCCGTCCATCGAGACAGTGTTCAACGCCGCCGACCTGACGCCGGCGCTGGCGCCCGGCAGCCTGGTGGTGATCCGCGGCTCGGGTCTCGCCACTTCCGCCGCAACGAGCCCCGGACTGCCATACCCGACGGCGCTCGACCAGGCCTGCGTGCAGCTGAATGGCATGGCCTTGCCGCTGGTGCGCGTCTCGCCTGGCGAGATCATCGCGCAGATCCCCTATGATGCCGCACCCGGCGGCTCGCTGGTGGTCAAGTCCTACGGCGGCATCAGCTCGTCCTTCAGCCTGCCGATGTCGATCGCCGCGCCGGCGATCTTCCGCAACGGCTCGGCCGGCCCGCTCACCGGCCTGGCGACCATCGTGCGCGGCGAGAACGGCCAGCTGGTGACCTTCTCGAACCCCATTCGCCCGGAGGACCGCATCTCGATTTACCTCACCGGCATGGGCCCGGTGAACCCGCTGGTTCCCGCCGGCTACCCGTCGCCCGCCGACCCGCCGGCGCGGGTGATTCTCGAGCCGCAGGTGACGCTCGGCGGCACGGCGCTGCCGGTCACCTTCGCCGGGCTGGAACCCGGCCAGGCGGGCGTTTACCGGATCGACGCCAGCGTGCCCTGGTGGGTGAAGACGGGCAACTCCATGCCGCTCGTGATCCGGCAAGGCCCTTCGGAGACTGCTGTCGAGGTGCGGGTGGTGCCGAAGTGAGGCCTGCGTGCGCGGGCTTCTGACCATGGAGAGGATCAACGCATGAGAGTCCGGCTTTTTCTCATCGCCGCGCTGGCGGCGCCTGCTGTGCTGATGGCGCAGTCTTTCGAGATCGGCGGCGCGGGCGGCTTCGCCGTGCAGCGAGGCACGAGCGTCGAAAAGGGCGCCGTGTCCGGAACGGTCGGGTTCAAGGACGCGCCGCTGGCGGGCGCCTGGGCCGGCGAGGCCGGCCGCCGCTGGGGCGGGGAAGTGCGTTACCTGTACCGCTGGGGCGACGCGCGCGTGGAAGTCGGCAGCGAGAAATACAGCTTCGCCGCCCGGCAGCACATCGTCACCGGCGACCTGCTGTTTTTCTTCAGGAGCGGCAAGGAAGCGCCGGTCCGGCCCTTTGTCGTGTTCGGCGGCGGCGTGCGGCGCGCCGAAGGCACCGGACAGCCGACGGCTTTTCACCCCGGCAGCCAGTATGCGGCGCTGACCAGGACAAGCGAGACCCTGCCGGTGGGCGACTTCGGGCTCGGCGTCCGCTTCAAGGCGGGCCGCAGCGGCGTGTTCCGCGTCGAAGTGAGGGACTATCTCAGCCCGAAGACCGACAATGTGATCGCCGCGGCGCCGGGCGCGAAGCTGAAAGGCCTGATGCACGACGTGGTCGTGATGGCCGGCATCGGCTGGGTGTTCTGAGCGGCGCGCTCAGACGTCGAGGTTGCGCACGTCGAGCGCGTTTTCCTCGATGAACTTGCGCCGCGCTTCCACGTCTTCGCCCATCAGCGTGGTGAAGATCTCCTCGCACTCGACGGCGTCTTCCAGCCGCACCTGGAGCAGCGTGCGCGTTTCCGCGTTCATCGTCGTCTCCCAGAGCTGCTCGGGGTTCATCTCGCCGAGGCCCTTGTAACGTTGCACGACGCAGTCGCGCGTGCCTTCGGCCTTCAGATACTGGATGAGCTGGCGCCAGGATTCGATCCGTTCCCGCCGCGATTCCTTGACCACGATGAACGGCGGCTTGTTGTATTTCTGCGTGCTCCGCGCCAGCGCCCGCAGCCGCTTGTATTCGGGCTGCTGGGCCAGCTCGATGCCGATGGCGCGGTCGCCGTGCGACTCGTCGTGATAGATGATGTTCCACGTCGAGTGCTCTTCGTCGAACTCGACGCGCGTTTGCAGGCGCGAACCTTCCATCATGGCGCGGGCGGCGCGCTCGACTTCCTCGCGGTTGCCGAAGTCGGCCTTGGTGTCCAGCGCGAAAGAGGGGTCGGCGAGGACTTCGACGACGCGCGGCTCCCGGAGCCTCTTCTCAAGGCGCGAGAAGATCTGTTGCAGCTCGTCCAGCGACATCAGGAAGCTGCGCAGCTCGCCGCCCTCGAGCACGCCGTGCTCGCCGTTTTCGCCCGCCAGCACCTGCACGTTTTCGGTGGCGCGGCGCAGGATCTCCCGGACGAACTCCTGGTCGTTCTTGATGTACTTCTCGCTGCGGCCTTTCTTGATGCGGTACAGCGGCGGCTGGGCCACGAAGACGTGTCCGCGCGTGATGAGCTCCTGCATGTGGCGGAAGAAGAAGGTCAGCAGCAGCGTGCGGATGTGGCTGCCGTCGACGTCGGCGTCCGTCATCAGGATGATCTTGTGGTAGCGCAGCTTGCCGATGTCGAAATCTTCCTTGCCGATGCCGGTGCCGATGGCGGTGATCATGGCGCGGATTTCGTCGTGGCTGAGCATCTTGTCGTAGCGCGCCTTTTCGACGTTGAGGATCTTGCCCTTCAGCGGCAGGATGGCCTGGTAGCGCCGGTCGCGGCCGCTCTTGGCGGTGCCGCCGGCCGACTCGCCCTCGACGAGGAACAGCTCGCAGCGCGACGGGTCCTTTTCCTGGCAGTCGGCGAGCTTGCCCGGCAGGCCGCCGGAGTCGAGCGCCCCCTTGCGGCGCGTGAGCTCGCGCGCCTTGCGCGCCGCCTCGCGCGCCCGCGCCGCCTCCACGGCCTTGCCGATGATGCGCTTCATCACCGCCGGGTTTTTCTCGAAATACTCGGTCAGCTTCTCGTTGACGACCTGCGTGACGTAGCCGCCGATGTCGGAGTTCAGCTTGCCCTTGGTCTGCCCTTCGAACTGCGGCTGCGGCAGCTTGACGCTGACCACGGCGGTGAGCCCCTCGATGACGTCGTCGCCGGAGAGGTTGTTGTCCTTGATGTCCTTGAGCAGGCCGGCGGCGCGCGCGCACGCATTCAGCGTGCGGGTCAGCGCGGTGCGGAAGCCGGTGAGGTGCGTGCCGCCGTCGCGCGTGTTGATGTTGTTGGCGAAGCCGAAAATCTGGTCGCTGTAGCTGTCGTTCCACTGGAGCGCGATCTCGATGATCAGCTTGCCGCCGTTGGGAAGCTCGCGCTCGCCCTCGATGACGATGGGCTTCTCATGCAGGACGTTCTTGCCGCGGTTGAGGTGCTTGATGAATTCGGCGATGCCGCCCGAGTAATAGAACTCGTGCGTCTTCGGAGGGTCCGTGCGCTCGTCGGTGAGAGTGATGCGCAGGCCCTTGTTGAGGAAAGCGAGCTCGCGGAGGCGCGTGGCGAGCGTGTCGAAATTGAAGTGCGTCGCCTCCATGATGCTGCTGTCCGGCTTGAAGGTGATCTTGGTGCCCGTCTTGCGGCCCGCCTTGCCTGTCTTTTGCAGCGGCCCCTTCGGGATGCCGCGTTCGTAATCCTGCTCCCAGGTGTAGCCGTCGCGCCAGATTTCAAGGTGCAGCCACTCCGACAGCGCGTTGACGCAGCTGACGCCGACGCCGTGGAGCCCGCCTGACACCTTGTAGGTGTTGGAGTCGAACTTCCCGCCTGCGTGGAGCTTGGTCATCACGACTTCGGCCGCCGAGACGCCTTCGGTCGGGTGGATGTCCACCGGGATGCCTCTGCCGTTGTCGATCACGGTGACCGAGTCGTCGATGTGGATGATGACTTTGATCTCGGTGCAATAGCCGGCCATGGCTTCGTCGACCGAGTTGTCGACGACCTCGTACACCAGGTGATGCAGGCCGGCTTCGCCCGTGGAACCGATGTACATGGCGGGGCGCAGGCGCACCGCCTCCAGCCCCTCGAGCACCTTGATGCTCGAAGAATCGTACGTTTCCGCGTGATTCAACTCTTTTTCGTCCTTCTCGGGTGTCTGCACGGTTTCCTTGCGCTTCAGATGCGCATCGGCATGACCACGTAGCGGTAGCGGTAGTTGAGCTCTTCGCCCGCCGGGGTCAGCTCGCCCGCACTCTGCGGGTCTTTGAAGTGGAAGTGGACTCGCGGCTCGCCGACCGCACGCAGGAAGTCAAGCAGATAATTGGCGTTGAAACCGATCTCGGTGGCGGGTCCCTCGTAGTCGACCGCCAGCGTCTCCTCGGACTCGCCGCTCTCCGAAAGCGAGGAGTGGATGGTCGCCTCATTGTCGGCGAAGCGGACCTTGACGGCGCGCGACCGCTCGTCCGAGAACTGGGAGACGCGTTCGATGGCGGCGCGGAAGTCCTCGCGGTCCAGCGTGACAATGTGCGGGTGCGATTTCGGCAGCACCCGCTCGTAGTCCGGGAAGTTGCCTGTCAGCTTGCGGCTGGACAGCAGGCGCGAGCCGATCCGGAAAAACAGGTGGTTGTCGTCCGCGGCGAACTCGATTTGCGCGGACTCTTCGTCGCAATCGCCTGCCAGCCGCGCCAGCTCCATCATCGCCTTGCGCGGGATCAGGGCGCGTTGCTCGCCCGAGGCCCCCGATGGGTTCGGGTACTCGATCAAGGCCAGGCGGTGCCCGTCGGTCGCCACCATTGTCAGCGACTGCGGCTTGACCAGCAGAAGCGCGCCATTCAGCGTGAAGCGCGACTCCTCGGCCGCAATGGCGAAGATCGTCCGGGAAATCATCGAAGCCATCAGCCCCACGGGCAATTGCCCGAGCGGCTCCGGCATTTCGGGAATCTCCGGGTAGCCCTCCTTCGGCATGCCGGCGATGCGCGTCCGCGAACGGCCGCAGGTCAGGCTGGCCCAGTGCGTTTCGCTGAAGCGGAAGTGGATGTCGGCATCCGGCAGCAGGCGGACATAGTCCAGCAGCTTCTTCGCCGGCACTGTGCCGCCTCCCGGCGTCTTCACCTGCGCCGGCGCCGTGCAGCGGATGTTCAGCTCCAGGTCCGTCGCAGAGATGGTGATCCGGTCGTCAGCGGCCTCCAGCAGCACGTTCGACAAGACCGGCAGCGTCGCCTTCTTCTCCACCACGCCTTGGGAAAGGCCCAGCTCGCGAACGAGATCGGCCTTGCTGACTGTGAACTCCATCGGTGTCGTCCTCTTCCCGATCCTGTTCCGGAACCTGCTCTCTGCGAGGATTCAGGACTCAATTCCTCGTAAGTGAGTGTCTACCGGATTCGTAGGGCTTGTGAAAATGTCAATATCCCACCTAAATTATACAAAACTCGAAGTCTTCTGTGTTTGCCCTTCTGTGGGCGCCAGCGTTGGTTGCTGTCGGCAACCGGCGCCGGGCCTGGCTGTCCACAGTGTTGACAAGCTGTTCATCGGGGGCCTCTGTGAAAAATGCGGCAAGGCTACTGGAATGAGTCAACTATGCTGTGGATCAGCCTGTTGATTTCGGGGTCGGAGCGGCGCAGCTCTTCCACCTTGCGGATGGCGTGCAGAACGGTGGTGTGATGCTTGCCGCCGAAGTGCCGGCCAATCTCGGGCAGCGACGCGCCGGTGAGTTCCTTGCAGAGATACATGGCGATCTGGCGGGGGCGGGAGATCTCGTGCGCGTTGGTTTTCTGCTTCAGTTGCGCGGGCTGTAAACCGAATCGCTCGGCCACGGCGCGGGAGACGGCGTCCATGGTGATGCGTTTCTCCGGCGCCTGGAGCATGTGCCGGAGCGCCTGAAGCGCCATGGCCGTGGTGATGGGCGCGCCGGTGACCGAGGAGAAGGCGAGCAGCTTGGTCAGCGCGCCTTCCAGCTCGCGGACGCTTGAGCGGACCTTCGTTGCCAGAAGGATGCGGACGTCCTCGGGAAGCTGGACTCCCTCCGCCTCGGCCTTCTTGTCGAGGATTGCCATCTTCGTTTCGAGATCCGGCGGCTGGACGTCGACCATCAGGCCCCACTCGAAGCGCGTCCTGAGGCGCTCGACGAGGCCGGGGATGTTCTTCGGCAGCTGGTCGCTGGAGACCACGATCTGCTTCTGGTGGTCATAGAGGCAGTTGAAGGTGTGGAAGAACTCCTCCTGCGTGCGCTCCTTGCCGCCGAGCACGTGAATGTCGTCGATGAGCAGCGCGTCGGCGTTGCGGTAATGCTGCTGAAACGACGCCATGCGGCCGGTGCGCAGGCACTGGATCATTTCGTTCATGAATTGTTCGCCGGTGGTGTAGAGAACCCTCATGCCCGGGAAGTTGTCCAGCAGGCTGCGGCCCATGGCATGCATCAGGTGGGTCTTGCCCATCCCGCTGCCGCCGTAGATGAACAGCGGGTTGTAGCGCGAGGCCGGCTGGCGGGCGACCGCGCAGGCCGCCGCGTGGGCGAACTGGTTGCAGGAGCCGACCACAAACGTGTCGAATGTGAACCGGGGGTTCAACTGGCTGGCAGTCTCGGGAAAGGGAAAGCCGTCCCGGCCGGCGGACGCCGGCGTGCCGGGCGCGGGCTGCGCCGGAGCCTGAACCCCGGCCGGCTGCTGAAGCACGTAGCGGATGCGAAGCGCCAGCCCGAGCGCCTGGAGGGCCTGATTCACGGAGGGCGCCAGCTCGCGCTCGAGCCACATCAGCGAGTATTCATCGGGAACCGCCACTTCGAGGACCCCGTCGGTTTCGCGGACAAGGCGGGTTCGGGAAACCCAGTTGTGGAACGCCTCCTCCGGCAGAATCAAAGACAAGTGTTGTTTGATCGCTTCCCAGGAATTCACCGTTGTTGCAAGCACCACAAAAACTCCACACTTTGCCCACAGGATTTCCACAATCGGAAATCAGGCCGGACTTGTTTGTCTGGTGATCCGGCTGTGGCTCCTCACGACGCGAGGCTGCCCGACAGGAAGCGGCCTTCCCGGGCCCTCGCAGCCGCACCGGCGTTGTTCAGAATAGCACAGTTGGGGCGGCCGGATTCCGAAGTCGAAACGAATTTGTAACTTGCTCGCGTGAAACAAGTTACTACAATACACGATGCAGAGCAAAGAGCCTTCATTTTGCGGCCGTTTTGTTCTGGCGGTTGTGCAAATTTCTGATGTCCAAAGCGCTACGCGGGCGCTTCAGGCGGGCGCCGCGTGCGGTCCGGCGGCATTTGACAAGCCGGCGGCGGTGCGCAAAAATAGGGAGTGGAACTCCCGGGCGGGAGTAACTCAGCTGGTAGAGTGCAACCTTGCCAAGGTTGATGTCGCGGGTTCGAATCCCGTCTCCCGCTCCATCCCGCCGATCAATCCCCACAGTTTCCGGTGAACCGTTGGCCGTCGCGGCCTATCTGCGCCCGAGCCTGCCGAGCAGGCGCCTGCGGCGCAACTCGGCCCGCCGCACCTGGCGCTCGTCCATGCCGAAGTAGTGGGCCACCTCGTGCCAGATGGTTTCTCGCACGAGCCGCCGCAAATCCTGCTCATCCCTCGCAAGGCGCTCATGCGGACCCTGGTAGATCACGATGCGGTCCGGCATGCGCACGGGTTCCGAAACAGAGCGCTCGGTCAGCGGCCTGCCCTCATAGAGTCCCAACAGCCCCGGGCGCGGCGGCTCCGGCTCGACGACGAACACCACGTTGTCGAGCAGCCGGCGGAACCGGCGGGGGATCACATCCAGCGACTCTTCCACCAGGCGGTCGAACTCCTTCGGCGACATCAGGGCTCCTGTGTTCAGTTAACTTGGAATGGATGGAAGAAGCAAAGATCCGCCAGAAGGCGGCCGCGCTCGGCGTGGGTTCGCTGCGCCGCCACATCTTTCTCTGCGCCGACCAGACCAACCCGAAATGCTGCTCCCGCGAGGAAGGCCTGCGGGCCTGGGAGTACCTGAAGGACAGGCTCCGCAGCGAGCCGGGCGTGTTCCGGACGAAGGCGAACTGCCTGCGGCTGTGCGAGCAGGGCCCGATTGCGGTGGTGTATCCGGAGGGGGTGTGGTATCGCAGCGCGGCGGGCGAAGTGCTGGCGCGCATTGTGGACGAGCACCTGATCGGGGGCCGCGTGGTGGAGGAATATGTCATCGCGCGGGACCCGCTCTGCGGCGGGGATCCTCCGGGGCCGGCGCGCTAGACTGGAAGGAAAACGGCATTGGGCAAGACAATCACGATCGCCATCGACGGGCCGGCCGGTGCAGGCAAGAGCACGCTGGCGCGGCGGCTGGCGGGCCGGCTCGGCTTCCTCTACATTGACACCGGGGCCATGTACCGCGCCGTGGCGCTGTGGGCGCGGCGGCTCGGCGTGGCCTGGGACGACGCGGCGCGGCTCGAGCAGCTGGCGCGCGAGAGCCGCATCGAGCTGGGGCCCGACGGGCGGGTGTCGCTCAACGGCGAGGATGTCAGCGAGGCCATCCGCGACCCCGAGATTTCCGAAGGCGCCTCGCGCGTCTCGGCCATCCCCGGGGTGCGCCGGGCGCTGGTGGAAAAGCAGCAGCAGATGGGCCGGCAGGCGAGCGTCGTCATGGAGGGCCGCGACATCGGCACGGTCGTGTTTCCCGAGGCCGAAGTGAAAATCTATCTCGACGCCACGCCGGAAGAGCGCGCCCGGCGGCGGATGAAAGACCTGGCCGCGCGCGGCGTTGCGGCCGACTTCGCGCAGGTGCTCGAGGAGATGAAGCGCCGCGACCAGCGCGACTCGACCCGCGCCGACTCGCCCCTGCGCCAGGCGCCCGACGCCATCTACGTCGACTCGACCGGCATGAGCGAGGACGAGGTGGAGCAGGCCCTGCTGAAGATTGTGCGCGAGCGCACGAGCAACGGAAAGGAAGTCACGAATTGAACGATCTGCTGGTGATGAAATTCGGCGGCACCAGCATGGGTTCCGCCGAACGGATCCGCGCGGCCGCGGCCATTTGCGAGGAGGCCTGGCGGCAGCGCCCCCTCGTGGTGGTCGTCTCGGCGATGTCCAGGGTGACCGATATGCTGCTGGAGGCGCTGCGGCACGCCGAGGGCGGCGACGAGGCGGGCCTCGCCCGGCTGCTGGCGCAGCTTGACGAGAAGCACCGCCAGTGCTGCAACGAGCTGCTGGAGGGCGAGGCGCGGGCCGAAACCCAGAAGACGCTGGACGGGATTCTCGAAGAATTCGCGCGCATCGCCCGCGGGGTGCTGATGCTCGGCGAGCGGCCCCCGCGCTCGGTGGACGAGGCCGTGGCCGCCGGCGAGCGTCTCAGCGCGGCCCTGATGGCCGCTTTTCTGCGGTCGCGCGGCGTGGACGCGCTCGCCGTGAACGGCTGGGACGTGATCGTCACCGACGCCGTGTTCGGCAACGCCAGCCCTTTGCTGCCGCAGACGCGCGAGAAGGCGAATGCCGTGTTGCGGCCGGCGCTGGAACAGCGCCGCCTGCCCGTGGTGACCGGGTTCAACGGTGCGACGCTGGACGGCCGGCCCACCACGCTCGGCCGGGGCGGCAGCGACTTTTCGGCCTCCATCCTGGCCTCGGTGCTGGATGCGGCGGAGCTGTGGATCTGGAGCGACGTGGACGGGATCCTTTCGGCTGACCCGCGGCTTGTGCCGGACGCCAAGGTTCTCGAGGAGATCACCTACCGCGAAGCGGCCGAGCTGGCCTACAACGGCGCCAAGGTGCTGCACCCGCGCACGCTGGCCCCGCTGATGGAGAAAGGCATCCCCGTCTGGAGCCGGAACAGTTTCAACCCGGCATTCCCCGGCACGCGCATCGTGCCGGAGACGAAGGACGGCCCCGTCGGCCCCCGCGCCGTCACGTCCATGACCAACGTGGCCCTGGTCAGCCTGGATCCCGCCAGCGCGGTCCTGAGCGGCACCCGCGTGATGGCGCGGAGCCTGGAGGCCCTGGCGGCGGCCAACGCCGAGGTGCTGGCGCTGACCAGTTCCAGCTACCGCCAGAATTTCTGCTTCCTCATCCGGACTTCGGAGCTCCCGGCCGTCATCGAGAAGCTGGAAGAGACGTTTTCGCTCGAGCTCGCGCACGGCTATCTTCATCCGATCGACGTGGATCTCGACGTCGGATTGCTGGCCATCGTCGGCGAGGGGATGCGCGGCCACCCGGGCCTTGCCGGCCGGATCTTCACCGCCATTTCGCGCGAGAAGGTGAACATCATCGCCATCGCGCAGGGTTCAAGCGAGCTGACCATCGCCATCGTGGTGCGCAAGGACGGCGTCGAAAAGGCCGTCCGCGCCGTCCACAGCGAGTGCGGCCTCGGCCGGTGAGGCCGGCCCGGCTGTATAATGTAGGTTTCGCTTACTTTCAGGAGTTTCCCCATGTTTGACCTGTTCCGGAGCCGCGAGCGCAGTGTGCGTTACCTGCTCGGGGCCTTGCTGCTTCTGGTCGCCGCCTCGATGGTGATCACGCTCGTGCCGGGTTACGGCACCGGCTGGGCCGGGCCCAAGGATCCGTCGATTCTGGCCGAGGTGGGCGATCACCGCATCACCGTGCAGGAGGTCCGCAAGGTCATCCAGCGCGAGCTGAAGGGCAACATGCCGGAGGGCATGGCGAGCGTCTACATTCCGAGCGTGGTTCAGCAGCTCGTGGCGCTTCGCGCCACCGCCCTCGAGGCCGAGCGGCTCGGGTTCCGGATCAGCGACGCGGAGCTGGCCGACATCGTCAAGGGCCTGTTCCCGCAACTTTGGCCCGGCGGGACGTTCGTCGGCAAGGAAGCTTATGCACAGGTTCTCGCGTCGCAAAACATGACCATCCCGGAGTTTGAAGAGGCGCTCCGCACGCAGGCCCTCCAGGCGCGTCTCGACATTCTGGCGCTGGAAGGCGTCATCGTGACGCCGCAGGAGGTCGAGGAGGCGTTCCGCCGCGAGAACGAGGCCATCAAGGTGCAGACGGCGGGCATCACAGCGGCCGCGGCGCGCAGCAAAGTCACGGTGACCGACGCCGAAATCGCCGCCTTCTTCGAACAGAACAAGTCCGGTTACCGCGTGCCGGAGAAGCGCTCCTTCCTGATCTTTCCGATTGAGGAGGCGCAGATCGGCGCCTCGATCCGCGTGCCGGAGGAACAGCTCCGCCAGATGTATATGCAGCAGCAGGACCGCTTCCGCACCGAGGAGCGCGTCCGCGCGCGCCACATCCTCATCAAGACCATCGACAAGCCGCAGAACGAAATCCCCGCGCTGGAAAAGAAGGCCCAGGACCTGCTGAAGCAGCTCCGCTCCGGCGCCGATTTCGCCGAGCTGGCCCGGAAGAACTCGGAAGACCCCGGCTCGGCTTCCAAGGGCGGGGATCTCGACTGGATCACCCGCGGCCAGACGGTTCCCGAGTTCGAGAAGGCCGCCTTCTCGCTCAAGCCGAAAGAGATCAGCGACATTGTCAAGACGCAGTACGGGTTCCACATCATTCAGGTGCTCGAGCACCAGCAGGCGCGGGTGCGCCCGTTCGAAGAGGTCCGCGAGGAACTGGCCGCTGAAGCCAAGCGGGCGCAGGTCTACGACCGGATGCAGCGGCTGGCCGACCAGATCCGCTCGGCGCTGGTCCGCTCCCGCGAGGAGGCGGAGAAGATCGCCCGCGAGAACGGCATCACGCCGGTGCGCTCGGAAAACGTCGGCCCCGGCGATCCCGTGCAGGAGGTCGGCATCAACGAGCAGTTCAATTCCGCCGTGCAGGGGCTCCCGGTCAACGGCGTGACGCCGGTTGTCCAGGTGGCGCCCAACAAGCTGGTGGTTGCGCAGGTGACAGCCATCATCCCGGCGCGGCAGGCGGAGCTCAAGGAAGTGACCGCCCAGGTGCGCGAAGCCGTTATCGCCCGCAAGGCGGCCGAGCTGGCCAACAAGATCGCCTCGGAAATGGAGGCGAAGGTGAAGGCCGGGGCGACCGACCTGGCGCAGCTGGCGCGGGAGTTGGGCCTCGAGCTGAAGACCTCCGATTTCCTCACGCGCGCCTCGAGCATCGAAGGCTACGGCCCTGCCAGCCAGGTGGAGGAAGCGTTTCAGAAGGAACCGGGCGCCGTGGTCGGGCCGGTCCGCATCGCCGGCGGGGGCGCTTTCGTCGTCAAGGTGCTGGAAAAGCGCCCGGCTGACATGACCCAGTTCCCGGCCCAGAGGGCCCGGATCCTCGAAGAATTGAAGCGGCAGCGCGCCCGCGACCGGAGCGACCTGCTGCGCGCCGGCATCGTCGAGGAGCTGACCCGGAAGAAGAAGATCAAGATCTACGAGGACAACATCAAGCGGCTCGTCGCCGCCTACTCGAGCTGATCTTCGCGCCGCCGGCTTCGGCCCGGCCCGGGAGCGCCATGGAAGAACGGCCCGCTCTGGTGGTGGCGGGGGGCGACGGCACTTTGTTCCACCTTCTGTCGCGCCTTGTTCCGCCCTGGCCTCCGGTTCGACTCGTGCCGCAGGGCCGCGGCAACGCGCTCGCCCGCGACATTGGCGCGGGCCGAGCGGCCTGCGTCGATGTGATTCGCGTTTCCGCCGCCGCGGCCGGCGGCGCGGCGCTGGAATGCTTCTCCCTTTCCTCGGTCGGCCTCGGCTACCCGTCCGATGTGACGCGGGGCTCATTCCCGCTGCGCTTCCTGCGCCGGTTCAGCTATGCTGCTGCGGCCCTGTTCACGCTGCCGCGCTGGCGCTGGTTCCGGATCTCGCTGGACGGCGAGGCGGAGCGCCGCGTCAGGCTTCGCGGCGTGCTGGTCAACAACACGCGCTACACGGGCGGGTTCGAGGCGCTGCCGGCTGCGTCTTCCTCGGACGGCCTGGCGGAATGCGTGGAGCTTTCCGCCGGCTACGTCCGCCAGATGGCGCACAATCTTTCGGCGATCAGCGGGCTGCACTGCTACGCACCGGCGCGCATCCGGAAGATCCGCAGGGCGGTCATCGCCCCGGAAGAGCCGCTTGAGCTGATGATCGACGGCGAGCTCGCCGGGCCGGTTCAGCGCGTGGTGCTGGAAGTCATCCCCCGCGCGCTGGAAGTGCAGGTGGTCCGCCCGGCAAGCTTGTAAACGGCGCCTCAGCGCCCCTCGCCCGGCGCCGTCTCGCCGGCGGCCGGGGCCAGAGCGAATGCGATGATCGTCAGCCCGGAGGCGCCGGTGGCTTTTTCAAGCTCTTCGAGCACCACTGCCTCCAGGCCGTCGGGGTCGAAGTCCACCTCGCAAGCGGCGATCTGTTCCGGAGTCGCGCCCTCGTAGCAGAGCTCGCAATGGCCGAGCACGTCGCCGGCCGAGCGCACCGCCGGCCCGAAGACGCGGCAAGTGACGGGGCGGAATGCGTAGAGCTCGCAGAGCCCGGTCTGCGGATCCAGCGCCGGGCAGGGCTCGCTGTCCGTCCTTTCGAAGAACTCTTCCTGCGCCGCGTCGTCCCCGGCCAGGACGCCCGTTGCCGGGTCCCCGGGGAACAGCGGCGCCAGACGCTGCCAGGCGGCGCGCGCGCGCTCCCTCACGCGTCGCGCCCGTTCGGGGTCGGAGCCGGCGAGCTCTTCGAGGCCGTGACGGAGGCGCAGGGCGTCCAGTTGCGTCACCGGGAAAGGGCCGATGCAGCATTGCGTGCAGCCCGGGCGGCAGGCGATCCAGGCGCCGCTGCGGCGCTCGGCCTCCGCCACCGCCTGGCCGATGATGCGGAGCAGTGCGCGGTCCGCGGAGCGGACCTTTTCCATGGGCGTCATCGAACCTCGCTGACCGGCAGTTCGGCGGGCTGCCATTTTCTTGCCAGGATCTCGCGGTAGCTTTCCGCCAGCCGGGCGGCCATGCGCGCGGCGTCGTGGCGCTGCTCCACCCAGGCGCGCGCCCGCTGCGCCATCGCTGCGGCCTCGGCGGGCTGGCGGAACAATTCCACGATCTTTTGTGCGAACTCCCCGGGTTCGTCCGCCAGGCGGCACAGCACGCCGTCTTCGCGGGCCAGGCCTTCGGCGCCGAGCCGCGTGGACACGCACGGGATGCCCGCGGCGAAGGCTTCCAGCAATTTCACGCGAACGCCCGAGCCGCTGAGAATCGGGCAGGCGAACACGGCGTAGCGGGCCAGCGCGTCCCGCACGTCGGGCACGAAGCCCACCACCTCCACCGCGCCTCCGAGATCCGGGACCGTGTGCCCGGCCGGCGGGTCCGAACCCGCGATGTAGAGCCGCGCCGCCGGCTCCTCGGCCAGAACCCGCGGCATCACCCGGCGGACGAGCCAGTCCAGCGCCTCCACGTTGGGACGGTGCCGGAAGCTGCCGAGAAAGAGAATGCTGCGCGGCAGGCGCCCCTCAAGGCGGAACTCGTACGAGGCCACGTCGATTCCGGCGCGCAGGTCATGCCGGATGCGCCCCTCGAGCTGCGGAAGGAAGGAAAGCAAGTACTTGGTGTTTTCCTCCGTGCAGGTCTGGATGGCGTCCAGCCGCGGCAGCATCTTCAGCTCCCAGCGCAGGGCGCGCAGGTACTCGAAGGCTGCGCCGGGGTGGATGAGCCAGCCCGCGCCCCGCAAGGCGCGGGCGATCGACTGGAAGTAGACATCGTGTTCGAACAGGGCCCAGGCGAGCCGGCGGCTCGGGCCTGCATACTGGCCCATCTGCGTGTATTCGAGCTGGACCACGTCGATTCCGTGAAGAAAGATCTGCCGGTGCAGGAGCCATTCGAATTCGGGATCGGCGAACTCGCGCACGGCGTAAGGCGTGATGGATCCGGCGCCCCGGGTCCTGCCCTCGCGCCGAACGTGGAATGCCAGCGAGGCCGCGCGCTCGCGCAGCGGCTCGTGGGCGGCGATCTCGTGCCGCGCGTCGACCATCACCAGCAGATGCAGCTCGACATGGCGCGCCAGCTGCTGCGCCGCGTGGTACATGAACACGCCGCCGCCGTGAATCGGGGGGCAGACCGGGTAGGGCGAAACCATCAGCACGCGCAACGGTTCCGCGGGCGGCGCCGTTTCGAAGCGGTCGCGGAACCAGCCGCCCATCGGGCGCAGGAACGCCTCCGTGTCGCTCACCTCGGCCAGCCGCCGCGCGCGCCAGCGCGAGCGAAGGGCGGCCGGCAGCCGGAGGAACGCGCCCCACAGCGCAGGCAGGCTCGGGCGCTCGAGCGACTCGCCGGCCGCCCAGCTCGCCAGCGCTCCCGCCCAGGCGTTCAGAAAATGGCCCGCCAGGCGCGCCGGCTCATGGATGTTCTTCCAGGCGAACAGGACGAAGTTGCGGCGGATGACGTTGTCGATGTATGACCGGTCAAACGTTTTTCCGATGGTCCCGCGGTGCTCGTGCCAGACGCGGCTGGCGGGCTGGTACAACACTTTCCAGCCGCGTTTCCACGCCTGGTAGCCGAGGTCGGTGTCCTCCAGATAAAAGGGATGGAGCAGCTCGTCGAAGCCGCCCAGCTCGAGGAATTTTCTGCGGTCGAAGGCGCAGGAGCCGCCGCCGCCGTAGAAGCAGGGAAACAGGCGGTCGACGGCTTCGTCCTCGCGGTGGCGCACGCGCAGCATGCCGTGCGCCCACCGGCCTTGCGTGAGGCCTGTCTCCTCGCGGCGCTTGCCCGGGTCGCTGAAGAAGATCTGGCAGGACACGGCAAACACCTGCGGGTCGGCGAAGCCTTCGAGCAGCGGCTCGAGAAAATCCTCGGCGACGCGCATGTCGCTGTTCAGCAGCACCACGATGTCGTTCTTCGCCGCGCGGAAGCCGGCGTTCGAGCCGCCGCCGAAGCCGAGGTTCACCGGCAGCTCGAGCAGGCGGACCTCGGGGAAGCGCTCGCGGACGAACTCCGCGCTGCCGTCCGTCGAGCCGTTGTCGACGACGATGATTTCGTTGTCCGGATGCCCCTGCATGGCGCGGATCAGGGGCGGCAGGTATTTTTCCAGCAGGTCGCGGCCGTTCCAGTTGGGGATCACGACGCTGGCGGCGTGGCGGCGCGGCTGTGCGTCCTGGCGCGGCTGCCTGCGTCCGAACAGCGCAAAGAGGGCGTCGGCCGCCCGCAGCGCGAGCCAGGCCAGCGGCACGAAGGCCAGCGAGCCCAAAGCCAGAGGCAATTGCCGCAAGAGGCCAACCGCGGTACGGCGCATCGGCTACTCCAGCTCCGGCCCCAGGCCCAGTTTGCGCCCGAGCCGCACCCAGCGGGAAGCCCGCACCAGGGCGAGCGCCTCCTCGAGCTGCTTCACCCGCGCGTCCAGTTGCTGCGCCCACTGCGTGCGCTCGACCACGCGCGCCTCGGCCTCGTCGAGGAGCTGCACGCAGCGGGCCAGCTCTTCGAGCTTGTCGCGGTGTTGCGCGGCGAGCCGCTCGAGCGCGGATTGCAGTTCGCGGATCTGCGCCTCGCAGGCGGCGACGGCCTCCATCGCCGCGCGCTGCTGCGCGGCGAGCTCATCATCGAGTTGCCGGATGCGCTGGCGGGCCTGCTCGAGCTCCTGGTCGAGGCGGAGCGCCCACTCGCTCTGCTGGCGCATTTCGGCGAGCGCCGCCTCATGCTCGGCCTGGAGCGCCGCGTGCTGCGACTTCAGCTCCTCAAGCCACGCGTCCTTCTGGCCGAGCTCGCTGCGGAGCTTGCGGATGTGCTGCTCGCGCTCGCGCAACAGGTTGCCCGAGGAGGGCAGATAGACGTAAAGAGGCGCGCCCGTCTGAGGCTCGGCCGCGCAGACGGCCAGAAAGAAGTGGCTGGAGGCGGGATCCGGCGGCTCGTGCCCGGCGGCGAGCTCCGCGGCGGCGGCCGCGACGGGCTGGACGGGCGAAAACGTAATCGCCCCGGAATGGTTTTGCAGGTAGATGGCCGCCGAGGGGAAATGTTCGGCCAGAAGAGCGCGGAACTCGCCGTAGTCGAATTCGCGGGTATGGTAGGGATTCGGGCCGGATTCGGCGCGGCTCTCGGCATAGTAGAGCCGGTTCGGCGTCGAAACGATGAACTGTCCGCCGGGCGCGAGCAGCCGCCGCGCCTCGGCCAGCAGGGCGCGCGGGTCCTCCAGGTGCTCGATCACCTCGAACGCGACAATCAGATCAAAAGATCCCTGCGGGAAGGGCATCTGCTCGGCGCGGGCCGCCAGGAAAGCAAGATTGGGCCGCGCATACGTCCGGCGCGCGGCGGCGACCGCCTCGAAGCTCACGTCCAGAGCAGCGACGAAAGCCGCCTGCGCGGCCAGCGCCGCGCTTCCGTAGCCTGTGCCGCAGGCGACATCCAGGACGCGCTTCTGGCGCGCCAGCCGGCGCGCGAAGGCGTAGCGCGCCATGTGCTCGTGATACAGGTCCGGCTCCACCTGCCCGGGCACGATCCGTTCGCCCGTGAATTCGAGCTGTGGGGAAAGAGGTTCAGGCACGTTGCGCCTCCCCGGCGGGCGCGCGCATCAGGCGGCTGTTCAGCTCGACCTTGCAGGGCAGATGCATGTAGCCGTAGACGGGGCCGTCGGCGTGCCCCATCTGGAGGGTGACGGCGTTGTCGATCCAGTCGCACATGCGGTAATTCACGAGGTCGCCGTCGGCGATGGCGGGAGAGAAGCTGAAGGAGGCCGGGTAGAGAACCGGGAGCTGCAAGTGGAAATCGACCGTGTAGACGTCGCCGGGGATCATCGGAGGCAGCACGAACCCTTCGCGGGTCGTGTTCGTTCCCGAGAAGTCCATGCCGAGGTGGTTGCGGAACATGAAGCCGACGTTCGGCTGAGCCAGGTGGTCGCGGGCTTTCACCGAGATGCGGACGACGATTGGCTCGCCGGGCTGGAGGAGGCCGAGTTTGCGCCCGTACGGGTCGAGCACGGCGATGCCGAGGACTTCGGCGCGGCCATCGCCGTAGCGGTGGTCGATGTTGGGAATCTCGGTGACGACCTCCGGGGCGGTGACGGTTTCCTCGCGCGCCGGGGTTTCCTGCTGCCGCAGCCGAAGGTATGCGGTGTCCTTCTCGACCATGGCCGCCAGGTACTGCGACACCACATGATCGGTATTGCCGATGGCGCGGATGCGGCCGCCGTCGAGCCACATGGTGCGGTCGCCCAGCGCCTTCACGTCGCCGACGGCATGGGAGACGAAGAGGATGGTGATGCCCCGGCTGCGCAACTCGTGCACCTTGCGCATGCAGCGCTGGCGGAAATAGATGTCGCCGACGGCCAGCGCTTCGTCGACGATGAGGATCTCCGGCTCCATGTGGATGGCCACCGCAAAGGCGAGCCGGACGAGCATGCCGCTCGAGTAGGTCTTGACGGGCTGGTCGATGAAGCTCCCGATCTCGGCGAAGGCTTCGATGCGGGGGAAAATGCGGTCGATTTCCGGCGTCGAGAACCCGAGGATCGCCGCGTTCAGGTAGACGTTGTCCCGTCCGGTGAACTCGGGGTTGAAGCCGGAGCCCAGCTCAAGCAGGGCGGAGACGCGGCCGCGCACGTCGACGCGGCCGGAGGTCGGCGCCAGAATGCCGGCGACGATTTGCAGCAGCGTGCTCTTGCCGGAGCCGTTCTCGCCAACGATGCAGAAGGTTTCCCCTCGTTCGACTTCGAAGGTGATGTCGCGCAGCGCCCAGAAGTCCTCATGGCACCGGCGGCGGTTGAAGGTGAGCAGCTCCTTCAGCCGGTCGCGGGGAGAGGCGTAGATGGGGTAGCTTTTGGAGACGCCCTGGAAAGAAATCAGGCTCACTGCAACCGTTCCCGGAGGCCTGCGTGACGCAGGCGGGCACAATACTGACTGTATCGCAATTCCATCGCAGGCGGGATGGAGGGCGAATTGTGCCGCCGGGAGGCCGGGGGGACGGGCGTCACCGGAACCGGAAGGGATAAACGAAGGGCGGCCGCCAGCTCCTTTCCCGCAGGTTCACGGTCATTCCGTTTACCCAATCACGCTGTGCGTGTTGAACCTCTTTGCCGAGCGGTGCAAGTTCCGCGCGCCTGGGCTCCACATCTGGAGAGCCGCAATAACGCCGGAGGCGCACGCACAGGCGGGTCAGCTAGCTGGTAGCCGCCCTGTCTTGTGGTCTACTTCGATGGGTTGACCTCCTCGGTTAGCCCAGCCGAATGACCAGGCAAATCCCGGCTTTCCCCGCTTTCGGGCGGTTCCGGCCGAGAGAGTTCGGCTCCTTGGGAGAGCCGTTCTCTGTAACCAAATATGCATCGGGCGAGGATCGGAGTCAAGGGTCTTTTTTCTTCGCCCCCCGGGAGCGGCGGTCCGTCCCGCCCCTTCTGGAGTGTGGGGTCGGAGGGGAACCTACGGCAGGCCGCATTGACACGCCTCTTGCCGCCCGGATAAGCTGACTATCAGGAGTGCCGGTGTAGCTCAGTGGTTAGAGCGACGGTCTCATAATCCGTAGGTCGTAGGTTCAAATCCTACCGCCGGCACCACTCGCCCGGGTTTCCACACTATTCCCTCACAATGAGATCATAGATGCGCGCCAGATCTTCTTGTGAGTAATATTCGATTTCTATTCGCCCTCTCTGTTCGTTCTTCGCCACGATGCGGACTTTGGTTCCCAGAACGCGCTCCAGCTCCTGGATGGCGGCTTTGACATTCGGGTCGGACTCGATGGCCGGTGCGGCCTGTGACGTGTCTGGCGGTGCAGTGGCGAGCTTCTGGACGAGGCGTTCCACCTGACGCACGGACATGGCGCCGTCGGCGGCTTTCCTGGCGACGGAGACCTGCTGCTCTGCGGACTCCAGCCCGAGCAGGGCACGGGCGTGCCCCATGGAAAGGCGTTGCTCGGCGACCAGCTGCTGCACTTCCAGCGGGAGCCGCAGGAGGCGGAGCATGTTGGTGACGGTGGTTCGGTCTTTTCCCGTCCGCTGGGCGATCTGCTCGTGCGAGAGGCGGAACTCGCGGTGGAGGCGGTCGAATGCGTGCGCGATCTCGATCGGGTTGAGGTCCTCGCGCTGGATGTTCTCGATGAGGGTGATCTCCATGAGGCGGTCGTCGGCGAACTCCTGGACGACGACGGGAACTTCATGGAGGCCGGCGATGCGGGCGGCCCTGAGGCGGCGCTCGCCGGCGACGAGCTGGTAGGCATCTCCATGGCGCCGGACGACGAGGGGCTGGATGATGCCGTTTTCGCGGATCGACTGCGCGAGCTCCTGGAGGCCTTCGGAAGAGAAGGTGGAGCGGGGCTGGAGCGGATTGGGATGAATCGAGTCGACCGGGACACGCAAGGGCGCAGGCGTGGCCGCAGGGGTGGCGGTGGCCGCGCCCGCCGCCGGGGAGGGCGGCTGGGTGCGGCTGGCGGGGATGAGGCTGGACAGTCCCCTGCCGAGGGCTTTACGAGAGGGATCCTTGGCGCTGGTCATGGGCGAGGATTTCCTTGGCTAGCTTGATGTAGGTTTCTGCGCCGCGGGAGCGGACGTCGTAGCTGAGAATGGGCTTGCCGAAGCTGGGGGCTTCCGCGAGGCGGATGCTGCGGGGAATGACCGTTTCGAAGACCTCCCCCTGGAAAAACGCCTTGAGGTCGGCGGCCACCTGGCGGGTGAGATTGGTGCGGTCGTCGTACATGGTCAGGAGAACGCCTTCGAGGCGGAGGTCGGGCTGGAAGGCGTCGCGGATACGGTCGATGGTGTCGAGGAGCTGGGAGATGCCTTCCAGGGCGAAAAACTCGCACTGGATAGGGACGAGGACGGAATCGGCGGCGACGAGGGCGTTGAGGGTGAGCAGATCGAGGGCCGGGGGGCAGTCGATGAGGATGTAGTGATATTGACCGCGGACGGGTTCGAGGGCTTCGCGGAGGCGGAACTCGCGGCGGGGCATGTCGACGAGTTCGAGGTTGGCGGCGACGAGGTTTTTGTCGGAGGGCAGAATTTCCAGCCCGTCGAATTCGGTTTTCAGGATGGCAGCGGATATTGGGCTCTCGCCGATAAGGACACTGTATGTTGTGGTCAAGTTGCCAGACTTGGAGATCCCGACCCCTGTGGTGCAGTTTCCTTGCGGATCCATGTCAACGAGGAGGATGCGGAGGTCGTTGGCGGCGAGGGAGGCGGCGAGGTTGATGGCGGTGGTGGTCTTGCCCACACCGCCTTTCTGGTTGGCGATGGCGATGACTTTGCCCATAGGGCGCGTCCCCGGTGAGGTGAGGGTCCGAAATGCTTATCCTATCATGGCGTGTGGAATTTGGGTGCAGTGGGTGGTGCCAGCCTGACGTTTCACGTGAAACCTTGACGTCGGGATGTGCCCTGCGTGCGCCAAGGTTCCACGTGGAACATCTCCGATGGCCGGCTTGTGGTCAGGCGGCGCCGTCCGCTGCCGGGAGTTCGGCTCCTGCGGGCGGGCTATCAGGGGAAGTGTTTTCCGGGAGTCCCCACCGAACCCGGTGTTCCACGTGGAACCTTTCCGAAAAGCTCGTGGCAGGCGCTCGACCCACTCTCAGGATCCTGCCCGGCCGCGCCCTGCCCTCTCCAACGAGATCCCTCTGCCCCTCAGCCCGCCTCCGAACCGGCCTCGCCTGCCCGTGAAGGGCCATCGGCCTCTCCTCCGTGGCTCCCCGCAAGCCGCTCCCCCACCCACACCAAACCCTTCCCGTCGGGCAGCGCCCGCGTCTCCCACCGCCATTCGCTCATGCCCCTCCCGGCGGGTTCGGTTCCCACCAATACCACCCACCGCGCCGTCCGCGCGGCCAGTTCCAGCACGTCCTCGGCCCGCACCGCTCGAGAAACCACCACGTCGAAGCGCCCCTCCACCTCGCGGCTCCGCTTTGCCAACACTCGCACATTCGGGGCGAGATCGCTGGCTTCCCGCAGAAACGCGGCCTTCCGCTGATCGGACTCAACCAAAGCCACCCGCAGTTCAGGCCGCGCCACCGCAATCACAAACCCGGGGAATCCGGCCCCGCTGCCGAGATCTGCCAGCGTCGTCGCGGCAGGCGGAACCAGGCCGGCGACATAAAGCGACTCGGCGTAATGGAACCGCACCGCCTCCTCCAGCTCGATCACCCGCGTCAGGTTGATCCGCGCGTTCCACCGGGACAAAAGCTGATAGTGCTGCCACAAGGCGTGGATCTGCGCATCGGAAAGGGCCGCCCACGGCGCCGCCCGGCCGAGCTGCCTCACAAAGGCCTCCCGCGTCATCCCCGCCTTCCTGCAAGGCTCAGATAGCAGTCCAGAACGGCAATCGCCGCAGGCGTCACCCCGGGGATTCGCGCAGCTTGTCCCAGCGTCTCCGGCTGCACCCGCTCCAGCTTCTCCCGGATCTCCCGGCTCAGCCCCGGAACGTTGCTGTAGTCAAAGCCGGGCGGGATCCGCCGGCTTTCCGCTTCCCGCAGGCGCTCCACCATCCGCTCCTGCTGCCGCAGATACCCGTCGTATTTCACCTCGGTTTCGACTGTCATCAGGACCCCGGCCGACAGTGGCTCGCCGATCTCGCGCTCCAGCTCCGGCCGGATTTCCTCAATCCGCGACTCGGGCCTCCGCAACCAGGCTTCCCGCTTCGGGTTGAGCAGAGCCAGAAGCCGTGCTTTCTGCGCCAGCTTCCGCTCCAGTTTCTCCCAACGCCGGCCACACGCCAGTCCGATCCGTCGACCCACAGGAGTCAGCCGCTCGTCCGCATTGTCGATCCGGAGTTGGAGACGGTACTCCGCCCGCGAGGTAAACATACGGTATGGTTCGTCCGCCCCTTTGGTGACGAGGTCATCCACCATGATCCCGATGTAGGCATCGGTCCGCCCCAGAACCACGGGTTCAAGCCCCTTGACCTTGCAGGCGGCATTGATGCCCGCCAACAGCCCTTGCCCGCCGGCCTCCTCGTAGCCCGAAGTCCCGTTGATCTGCCCTGCCAGGAACAGCCCCTCGATCTTCTTCACCTCCAGCGTGTGCAGCAGCTCCCGCGGGTCGATGGCATCGTACTCGATGGCGTATCCGGGACGGATCATCTCCGCATTCTCCAGTCCCGGAATCGACGCGACCATCGCTTCCTGCACATCGACAGGCATTGACGTCGACATCCCGTTCACATAAATTTCGTAAGTGTCCAGCCCCTCCGGCTCCAGGAAGATCTGGTGCCGCGTCTTGTCCGGAAATTTCACGATCTTGTCTTCGATTGACGGACAGTACCGCGGCCCGCGCCCCTCGATCCGGCCGCTGTAAAGCGGAGAGCGCGGAATGGCCTCGCGCAGGATGCGATGCGTCTCTTCCGTCGTGTAGGCGATGTAGCACGGAACCTGCTCCCGCTCGATCCTGTCGGTCAGAAAAGAAAACGGGGTCGGGACCGGATCGCCATCCTGCCGCTCAAACCGGCTCCAATCGATCGTTCTGCCGTCCAGCCGCGGGGGAGTGCCGGTTTTGAGCCGCGTCCAGGCCAACCCGAGCCCTCGCAGATGATTCCCGAGCAGATTCGAGGGCGGCTCGCCGCTCCGCCCGCACTGGTACCGCGTCTCCCCGACATGGGCCAAGCCGTTCAGAAACGTTCCCGTGGTGACGACCACAGCCTCTGCGCCGAGCCGCCTCCCGTCCGCCAGCCGGACGCCGCGGACCTTGCGGCGGCCCCCCTCCGGACCTTCGTACTCAATTTCGGCCACCTCCGCCTGGAGGATGCGCAGGTTCTCCACCCCTTCCAGCGTCTGGCGCATCCGGATGCGGTACTGCTTTTTGTCCATCTGCGCCCGCGGACTCCACACCGCCGGACCGCGGCTGGTGTTCAACAGCCGGAACTGAATCCCCACGCCGTCCGCCACCTGTCCCATGATTCCGCCGAGAGCGTCGATCTCCCGCACCAGATGCCCCTTGGCAATCCCGCCAATGGCCGGGTTGCAGGACATCTGCGCGATCAGGTCCAGGTTCATCGTGATCATCGCCGTCCTCAGCCCCATTCGGGCGCAGGCGTGGGCCGCCTCGCACCCGGCGTGGCCGGCGCCGATCACAATCACGTCGTAGTGGAGCGTCCTCATTGTCAGCAGGGCAACATCCTCGATATGCTATTGATTCTACCGGTCAGGAGCTTCAGCTGTGAAAATTCTGGTTCTCGGCGGCGGCGGACGCGAACACGCAATGGCCTGGCGGCTGCATCAGTCGCCCTCCGTATCCAGGGTCTTTGTCGCGCCCGGCAATCCCGGGTGCGCCCGGGTGGCGGAATGCGTGCCTATCGATTCTCCTACACCTGTAGGATACTTGGAGGCGGCACGCCGTTGCGGAGCCGATCTCGTCGTCTCCGGTCCCGAGGCGCCGCTGGTGGATGGCGTGGCCGATCTGTTTGAAAAGCAGGGCATTGCTTTCTTCGGCCCCAGCCAGGCCGCAGCCCGGCTCGAGGGCAGCAAGATCTTTGCCAAGCAGTTCATGCAGAGGGCCGGCATCCCCACGGCCCGTTTCGTGGACACCTACTCCTTTGACGAGGCGCGTGCCGCCCTGGATCAATTTACTTATCCTGTAGTAGCCAAGGCGGACGGTTTGGCCGCGGGCAAGGGGGTGGTGATCTGCGGCGACCGGCGGGCGGCGGAACAAACTCTTGCGGAAATGTTCGCAGGCCGCCTGGTCGGCAGCGCGGGGGCGCGCGTCGTGCTCGAGGAGTATCTCGAGGGCGAGGAGGTCAGCTTCATCGGCATCAGCGACGGGGAGCGCATCGTCTCGCTGGAGCCCTCGCAGGACCACAAGCGGATATTCGACAACGACCAGGGCCCGAACACCGGTGGCATGGGCGCCTACTCGGACTCCCGCATCCTGAAGCCCGGGGAGCGCGATTTCATCGAGCGCGAAATCATGCAGCGCACCATCGACTGCATGCGCGCCGAAGGCGCGCCGTTCCGCGGCTTCCTCTACGCCGGGCTGATGATGACCGCCCGCGGGCCGATGGTGCTGGAGTACAACGTGCGGCTGGGCGATCCGGAGACGCAGGCGCTGCTGCACCGGATGGAGGGCGATTTCGCCGCCCTCATCGCCGGCGCTGCCGCCGGCCGGGTCGATCCGGGCGCCATGCGTTTCCGCCCGGAGCCGAGCGTCTGCGTGGTCATCGCCGCCGCCGGCTACCCGGGCAAGCCGCGCACGGGCGACCCGATCACGGGAATCGAAGAGGCCGAGCGCCGCGGCGCCGTCGTGTTCCACGCGGGCACGCGCCTCGAGGACGGTCGGCTGGTCACTGCCGGCGGGCGGGTGCTTGGAGTGACCCACAGTGGCGCAACCCTGGCGGAGGCCATCGCCAACGCCTATCGAGCCTGCGAAGCCATCCATTTCGAAGGCATGCAATACCGGCGCGACATCGGCCGCAAGGGGCTGGCCCGCTGGACCGCCTGAGGCGCCGCCCGGCCGTTGCGGGGGTACAATACAAAGAGCGTGGGGAAGTAGCTCAGCAGGATAGAGCGTCCGCCTCCTAAGCGGAAGGTCGGCAGTTCGAATCTGCCCTTCCCTACCACCCGCTCATCCCCGTGCCCGACAAGCCGTTCGTCCACCTGCACTGCCACACCGATTACTCGCTGCTTGACGGCGCCTGCGAGATCTCGCGCCTCATGAAAGAGGTCCAGCGGCTCGGCCAGCCTGCCGTCGCCATTACGGACCACGGCAACCTTTTCGGAGCGGCCGAGTTCTGGTTTGCCGCCGAAAAGGCGGGCATTCACCCGGTCATCGGCTGCGAGGTGTACGTCAGCCGCCACGATTGCCGCATCAAGGACGAGTCCAACCGCGGCTACAACCACTTCACCCTGCTTTGCGAGACGCAGGAAGGCTACCGCAACCTGGTGCGGCTGGTCACCACCGCCAGCCTGGAAGGCTTCTATTACAAGCCCCGCATCGACAAAGACCTCCTGGCGCGCCACAGCAAGGGCCTCATCGCCCTTTCCGGGTGCCTGAAGGGAGACATCCCGGAGGCGCTGGCCGCAGACCGTTTCGACGACGCGCGCCGCCTCGCCTACGAGTACCTCGACATCTTCGGGCGCGACAACTTCTTCCTTGAGATCCAGAACCACCACGTGGAGCTGGACAGCAAGGTGCTGCCGCTCACCGTCCGCCTCTCGGCCGAGACCGGGATCCCGCTGGTCGCCACCAACGACGCGCACTACCTCCAGAAGTCCGATCACCGGGCCCAGGACATCCTCACCTGCATCAACTCCGGATCCTCCTACAACGATGCGAAGCGGATCCGCTTCCTCACCGAAGAGTTCTACCTGAAGTCCCGCGACGAGATGATGGCCGTCTTCGGCGAGCTGGAAGACGCGCTGGACCGCACCTGGCACATCGCCGAACGCTGCCGCGTGCGCATGGAGAAGGTGAAGGACAGCTTCCCGCGCTTCGACGTCCCGCCCGAACACACCACCGACACCTACTTCGAATACGTCACGCGCCAGGGATGGGAGCGCCGCCGCGCGCGGCTCGAGCAGCTGGCTGCGCAGGGCCGTCTCCGCCACGCCATTCCGGAGTATGAGGAACGGCTGGAGCGCGAAATCCGGCTCATCCAGCAGATGAAGTTCTCGGGCTACTTCCTCATCGTCTGGGACTTCATCCGCTACGCCCGCTCGCGCGGCATTCCGGTGGGCCCCGGCCGCGGCTCGGCGGCCGGCTCGCTGGTCGGCTATTGCCTTGGCATCACGGACATCGACCCGCTGCAATACGGGCTGCTGTTCGAGCGCTTCCTCAACCCGGAGCGCGTCACCATGCCCGACATCGACATCGACTTCTGCACGAACCGCCGCGGCGAAGTCATCCAGTACGTCACCGAGAAATACGGCCGCGACCACGTGGCGCAGATCATCACCTTCGGCTCGCTGGCCGCCAAGGCGGCCATCAAGGACGTCGGCCGCGTCCTTGAGCTCAGCTTCAGCGAGACCGACCGCATCTCGAAACTCGTCCCGGCCGACCCGAAGATCACCCTGGCCAAGGCGCTCGCCGAGGAGCCGGACCTCGCCGCCGCCGCCGAGCGCGACCCGCGCGTCAAGGAGGTCCTCGACATCGCCCAGCGCATCGAGGGCATGGCGCGCAACGTCGGCGTGCATGCGGCCGGCGTCGTCATCAGCCCGGTGCCGCTGGTCGAAATCGTTCCCCTGCACCGCACCGCGAAGAACGAAATCGTCACCCAGTTCGACATGGAGCGGCTCGAGAAGCTCGGCCTGCTCAAGATGGACTTCCTCGGGCTGACGACGCTCACCATCATCCATGACACGCTCGAGCTGATCCGCAAAAACCGCGGCGAGGAGCTTCGCATCGAGGACCTGCCCCTCGACGACGCCGAAACCTACGAGCGCATCTTCGCGCGCGGCCTGACCGACGGCGTCTTCCAGTTCGAATCCCCGGGCATGAAGGACATGCTGCGCCGCGCGCGGCCGGAGCGCATCGAGGACCTGATCGCGCTCAACGCCCTCTACCGGCCTGGCCCGATGCAGTTCATCGACGACTACATCGAGCGCAAGCACGGCAAGCGGCCCGTCACCTACGATCTGCCGCAGCTCGAGCCGATCCTCAAGGAGACCTACGGCCTGCCGGTCTACCAGGAGCAGGTGATGCAGATCGCCCAGGCTGTGGCCGGCTATTCGCTCGGCGAAGCCGACATCCTCCGCCGCGCCATGGGCAAGAAGAAGAAAGAGGAGATGGACAGGCAGCGCGCCCGCTTCCTGGCCGGCGCGCGCGAGCGCGGCATCCCGGAAAAGAAGGCTGACGCGCTGTTTGACACGCTGGCCCGGTTCGCCGAGTACGGGTTCAACAAGTCGCACTCGGCCGCATACAGCTACCTCGCCTACATCACCGGGTACCTGAAGGCGCATTACTCGGTGGAGTTCATGGCCGCGCTGCTCACCTCCGAAACGGGCAACACCGACAAGGTGGTGAAGTACATCAACGAGTGCCGCGAGCTCTCCATCGAGGTGCTGCCGCCGGACGTGAACCAGTCGGACTATCACTTCACGCCCGTCGGCCGCGACCGCATCCGCTTCGGCCTGGGCGCCATCCGCAACGTGGGCCAGGCGGCCGTCGAGGCCATTGTGGCGGCGCGGCGCGAAGGCGGCCCGTTCACCTCGCTGGATGATTTCTGCGAACGCGTGGACATGACGGCCGTGAACCGCCGCGTGGTGGAGAGCCTGATCCGGGCCGGCGCGATGGACTCGCTGCCCGGCACGCGCGCCCAGCTGTTCGCCGTGGTGGAAGACTGCATCGAATCCGGCCAGCGCGCGCAGAAAGACCGCCTCAGCGGCCAGACGGGCCTGTTCGCCGATTTCGGCCCCGCCGTGGGCGTGGCGGCCGCGCGCGCGTTGCCCAGGGTCCAGGACTGGACGCAACAGGAGAAGCTGCGCGGCGAAAAGGAGACGATCGGCTTTTATGTCAGCGGACACCCGCTCGACGAGTACGAGTGGAAGGTGCGGGAGCTGGCCACCTTCGACACGGCCGGCCTCGCCGGGCTCGAACGCGGCGCCGAGATCGCCATCTGCGGCATCATCACCGCCGTGCAGCGCCGCCGGAACAAGGAGCTGAAGCCCTGGGCGTCGTTCCAGCTGGAAGACCGCTTCGGCTCGGTCGAGGTGCTGGTCTTCGCCACCCGGTACGAGACGTTGCAGAAGGAGCTGGAAGCGGACCGCGCCGTGCTGGTCCGCGGCAAAGCGCTTCCCGAAGAGGACGGCACGGTTCGCATCAGCGCGCAGGACATCATTCCGCTGGATCTTGCGCGGGTCGATTTTCCCACCCTCGGCTGCATCCGCGTCCGCCTCGACGGCGACGCCGCGCGCCGCGCCGAGGAGCTCAGCCGGCTGATCCGCCGCAAGCCCGGCTCCACCGGCATCCGGCTGCGGCTGGAGCAGCCGCGGGACTTCGTCCTGCTGCTCGACCTGGCGGAGAAGGTCCGGCCGGACCGCGAGTTCCGCGCCGAAGTCGAGCGGATCTGCGGTCCCGGCGCCTGGGAACCGCTAGACTCGTAAGAGAAGGATTCGTGCCATGAGCCAGCCCTCGCCCGACCGCATCGCCGAAATCGAACGCGAGATCGCCAGCCTCCAGATGAAGTCGACCGGCGATCAGGCGCGCCTGGCCGAGTTGCAGCAGGAGCTGCGCTCCTTGCGCGGCGAGCAGGGCATCAACCTTGCCTGGCAGCGCGTGCAGCTGGCCCGCCACCCGCGCCGGCCGCACTCGCTCGACTATATCCAGCGGATCATGCCGGACTTCACCGAAATCCACGGCGACCGCTGCTTCGGCGACGACCCGGCCATCGTCGCCGGCTTCGGCACCCTGGTGGGCGGCGTGAAGGCGATGATCGTCGGCCAGCAGAAGGGGCGCGATACCAAACAGAAGCTCTACCGCAACTTCGGCATGCCCAAGCCGGAAGGCTACCGCAAGGCCATGCGCGTCATGGAGCTGGCCGCCAAGTTCGGCCGCCCGGTCATTACCTTCCTCGACACGCCCGGCGCCTATCCGGGCATCGACGCCGAGGAACGCGGCCAGGCTGAGGCCATCGCCTGGAACCTGCGCGAGATGTCGCGCCTCGGCTCGCCCGTCATTGTCGTTGTCATCGGCGAAGGCGGCTCCGGCGGCGCGCTCGCCCTCGGCATCGGCAACAAAGTCCTGATGCTCGAGAACTCCATTTACAGCGTCATCTCGCCGGAAAGCTGCGCGGCCATCATCTACCGCGACGCGAGCAAAGGCGAGCGCGCGGCTGCCGCGCTGAAGCTGACCGCGCCGGACCTGTTGCGGCTCGGCCTCATCGACGGCATCATCCCGGAGCCCGGCGAAGGCGCGCACGAGGACTACGACCGCGCCGCCGAGTATCTCCTTCAGGCGTTGAACGCCTCCCTCGCCGAGTTCCGCTCCATGAGTCCCGCCGAACTGATCGCCCAGCGGGTGGAAAAGTTCCGGCGCATGGGCAACTTTTTCACCGAGGCGACGGCATGAACCGCACACGGCTGGCGCTTCTCGCCATTGCCGCCTTCGCTGCCCTGGCATTGCTGATGACGCGCATGATGCTCAGCGAGCGCCGCCACCGCGTGGAAGTGTGCATGGAGTTCCGCGGCCGCACCGCTTGCCGCACTGCGGCCGGCCCCACGCAGGAGGAGGCTGTGCGCACCGCCGCCGACGCCGCCTGCGCCCTCATTGCATCCGGGATGACGGATACCATCCAGTGCGGACGCAGCCAGCCGAAGAGCATCCGCCGCCTGGATTGACGGGCCTCCGAGGAGGCTATCGGCCGCGCCTCTTTCGGAGCCGCGGCCGCAGTTGACCGCTCGCTCCCGCAGCGCTTCGCGCTGCTTCGCTCGCGGCTCTGACAGCGTTGCTGCTGCGCCTTCAGAGCCGCGGCCGGAGTGAGCGGTCACAACGGATCCGGGCGTTGGCAACGGAACCATCCACGCAGACCGCGACCGCAGTTGACCGCTCGCTCCCGCAGCGCTTCGCGCTGCTTCGCTCGCGGCTCTGACAGCGTTGCTGCTGCGCGTTCAGAGCCGCGACCGAAGGCCGTCGTTCCACAGAACGACGGCCGGAGTGAGCGGTTGCAACGGAAACAGAGCGTTGGCAACGGAACCACTCATGCGAACCGCGACCGCAGTGGACCGCTCGCTCCCGCAGCGCCTCGCGCTGCTTCGCTCGCGGCTCTGACAGCGTGTGTGCAGCGCCTTCGGAGCCGCGACCGAAGGCCGTCG
>Ga0272446_1000931_pt1 | contig 44451 bp, 36 predicted proteins | sample YNPCB0061_FD_194587 | JGI IMG/M metagenome (GOLD analysis project Ga0272446, IMG submission 194587) | Hot spring microbial mat communities from Yellowstone National Park, WY, United States - YNP-CB-006-1 | ecosystem: Environmental > Aquatic > Thermal springs > Hot (42-90C) > Sediment | place...
CTCTGCGTGGAGATTTGCTCGGGAGAAGCCATCCGGATTGCGGCGGAAAATCCGGCGGGCGTTCCGGCATTTGACCGCGAAAAATGCGTGCACTGCGGCGCGTGCCTTTGGAATTGCCCGGTGTCGAACATCGAGTTTTGCGCCGCCCCGGGCGGCCTCCATTCCGCGGAAAACTGAGACAATTTTATGCCGTATCAAATCATTGTGTGCGGCGGGCTGGCGCCCGATCCGCTTCAGACGCTGGAGCCGGTCTTCGATCCGGCGAAACCGTCCCTCAAGAACGAGCTGATGCTGCCGGCGGTATTCGACCCGTGGGCCGCCCACGCGCTGTACGAGGCGGGCCATCTGGCCAAACAGCACCCCGGCTCGACGGTGCGCGTGGTGAGCCTGGCGCCGAAGGCGAAGCTGCAGCAGGTGATGATGACCGTGGCGCAGAAGCTGCCGTTCGAGCTGGCGGCGCTGGACGGCCCTGGAGGCGGATTCACCGACGCCGGCGCGGTGGCCGCGGCGCTGGCCGGCGCCATCGCCTCCATGCCGGACCTGGATCTCTCGCGGCTGCTGCTGTTCGGCGGCTGGGAGTCGGCCACGCGCGGCGCCGGCGTGGTGATGCAGCGCGTGGCGGCGCGGCTCGGCATCGCCGAGCAGTTCCTCGCCGTCGACGAGCTGGCCGTGGAGCCGGACGGCTCGCTCCTGATCAAGGAGCGCATCGAGGGCGGACGGCACCAGATCTCGCGCTGCGCCGGCCCTCCGGCGATGCTCGCCTGGGCGACGGGCAACCTGCCCGAGCCGCCCAACCACCCGCAAACAGGCATGGCCAACATGCGCGTCATCATGCCCGCTCTGCAAAAGGCGAAGCCGGCGGCGCTGGAGCCGGCCGCGGAGTATCTGCGCACGGCCCTGCCGGCGGCGATCCGGCAGACCCGCGTTGTGAAAGACGCGCCGGCCGCAGAAATCGCGCGGGATATCGCGGAATGGATCCGGCAATAAGGAGCGGAATTCCATGGAAAAGATTCTTGTTTTATTGCACACCCTGGACGGACAGCTCCCCCCGGCGGCGCTGGAGACTCTGGGCCTGGCGCAGAGGCTCGGAGGCGAATTCGACCTGGCGGTGCTCGGCGCCGGGGCAGCCGCCGCCGCGCAGCAGGCTTCCGGCGGCGCCGCGAAGTGCTTCGCGGTGGAGGGGGAGGAGTTCGCCGTTTCCAGGTGCGCCACCGATGCCGCCGCCTGCGAAGCGCTGATCCGCGCCTCGGGCGCCCCCCTGGTCCTGGCGCCGGACACCTTGCGCTTCCATCGGGCCCTGCCCGGCGTGGCGGAGCGCCTGGGCGCGGCCATCGACACGCATGTGACCTCGTTTGCGGCGGACGGCGTCGCCGAGCGCTGGTACTATCGCCAGCGGATTGAAGCCTCGCTTCGCCGCGGGCAGAGGCCGTGGATGCTGCTGATCGAGCCGGGCTCGCAGCCGGCGGCGGCGCCGCAACCGGGCGCGGCGCCGGAGCTGCTGGGCATGGCGTGCGAGACGCGCACGCGGGTGGAAGGCTTTTCCACGCCGATGGCGGGCGAGCAGACCATCCGCCCGGACGCTCCGCTCCTGCTGGTGGCCGGCGCGGGCTGGACCAAGAAGCAGAAGGACGGCGCGGTTCACGTGGAAGAGGCCGGGGAACTGATTCTCGACTTCGTGCGGCGAACGCAGTGCTCGCTGGGCTCGTCCAAGTCGCTGGTGGATCTTTCCGGCGAGGGGCAGGCCGTGCTGCCGTTCCTCACGCACCTGCACCAGGTGGGGCAGACGGGCTCTTCGCCGCGCCATAAGAAAGGACTTGCCACCTGTTGCCACGGGGAAGAGCCGCATGTAGTCGGCTGGCGGTTCATCACGGAGCGGCGCGCGATCAATCTCGATCCCAACTGCGGCTGGGTGCGGGGCAAGGCGGACGTGGTGTATGTCGCCGACGCCTTTGAGGTGATGCGGGAGTTGCAGAAGCTGCTGTGAGAGCGGCCAGCGGGGCGGTCAGGGTTTTCCGCCCGGCGCCGCGCCCCGGGCGCAATCATAGATGCGGTAGTGGCCGTAGCTCCGCTCCAGCACGCACAGGGTGTTGATCACTTCTTTCAGCGCGGGGTTGAAGCCGAGATAGTCCGGCCCGATGCCCTCAGTAAATACGGCATACCGCGCCTTGCCATCCCCCAGCAGTTTCCGCGCGGCTTCGGCCGCCGCAGGGCCGCCGAAGACATAGCCGTAGTTCTCGAAGTACCTCCTGCCGGCGCGGAAACCGATGTCTTTCATCGAAAGAATGGCGTCGCCCGGCTCCGTGTGCGCCCGGATGAAGCAGACGGTGTCGTCAAAGCCGAGTTGCCCGTAGTCGTAGGTGGTGGGATACGGGGCGCGCGCCATGGCCAGAGCCATTCCCGCCATCAGCCCCCCGTAGGCCAGCACGGCGGCGCTCGCAGCGGCGGCCGCAGGTTTTCGGCGCCAGAACACGAGCGCCGCCAGCAGAACCGCGGCCGGCAAGACCAGCGCCAGCTTGTCGGCCCGGGTGATGCCCTCCAGCACCGAACGGTCTCGCAGCCATCGGGCCGAGACGGCGAAGCAGGCGGCGAACAGGAGCGCTGCGGTGGCGTTGCGGCGTTCATACAGCACCGCAGAAAGGCCGGAAAGCCGCTCCCAGGCCTGGCTGGCAAGGAATGCCATGCACCCGGCAACGATCCCCCAACCCACAAAGACGTACTTGAACGGCGACCTGCCGTATGTATACAGCAGTGCGCAGTAGAAGCCCGTAACGGAGAGGGCCCACAGCAGCACAAGGGCGGCATCGCGAGAGCGGGCCTCGCCCCGGATCCATCCGCGCCAGCCGAGAAAGGCCGTTGCGGCGGCGCAAGCCGCCCATGGCAACAGGCCGGACCATTGCACCTGCCACGCGGCCATGTCCCGAAACACCTGCCAGCGCGCCGCCAGCCACTGCCAGCCGCTCGGCCCGGCGCCCCGCTGGGTAAAACTCGTCAGGGTGAAGCGGAACGTGTACAGCACGTCCTGGCCCGTGGCCCAACCGTAAAGGGCATAGCTGGCCAGGAACAGCGCAACGCCGGAGGCGAGCGCGCCGCCGCCCTGGAGCAGAGCTTTGCGCCAGCCGAGCCTCGGCGCGAGGATCAGAACCACCACGGGCATCACCGAAAGAACGGTCGTCAGCTTCGCCCACAGCGCCAGCGCCGTCAGCGCCGCGATCAGGCCCGGTTCGGACATCCTGACCCGGTCCTGCCGCGGCTGGCCGTCCGACCAGTGGATGCGGAGCGCCGCCGCCAGCAGGCCGGCCAGCAGCGGGCCGTAGACCGTCGTGTCGATGTCGAGTACGGCGGCGCTCTGCAGCGTGTACGGGTTCAGCAGAAAAAGGCCCCAAAACCACGGGCCTGTCTTTCTCCGCGCCTCCTCCCCGAACAGCAGGCGCAGGATGTACAGCACAATCCAGCCGTGCAGGAACAGGCACGCAAACCCGAACAGCCGCGCCTGCACCTCGCCGAATCCCCACAGACGGAACCAGGCGGCCAGCGCGTAGATGTACAGCGGCGGGTGGTACAGCCCGGAGTGGTGCGCATTTTCCTCGCCGCGGTAGTAGACGGGCAAGCCGGTTTCCGCCGCGGCCTTCGCAACGGCGGGGAAATCCATGTTGTCGAGATACAAGGGCTTTGCCGCGGGAATGGCGAACAGGATGGCGGCCGCGGCCCAGACGGCGAGAACCGCCCGGCTCAGGCCGCCCCGGCCGGCACGGCCCGGATGAGCATCTGTTTGGCGAGCGGTTTCCATGGCGATAGCAGATAAAGGCGGATCAAATGGCGATTGACCGGCAGCCGGGAGATGACAGAAAACGGAAGAAATCCTGGCTGGCAATCCAGAATCGTAAATCCGTTTGCCTGAAGAAAATCACACAGGCTGACGTGAGAATAGACGGAGACATGGGTGTAATCGTCGAAATATTCTTTATAGGCACGGCGATAATTGGGCTGGAGAATGACCAGTTGTCCCTGAGGCTTCAGCTTTTTTCTCAGCTCGGCCAGGCAAAGCGCGAAGTCCGGCTGGCTCAGGTGCTCGAACAGGTTGCTGGCGAACGCAAAATCGACGCAGCCGTCCTCGAGAAAGCGGAGATCCGTCACGTCCCCCTGGTGGACGGCAACGCCGGGAGCCGCATGCCGGGCGATCACGTCCCCGAGATCCACCGCCGTTTTCCGGGCGGCCGGGATATTGTTGATGAAGTGGCAGTACCCCGCGCCCAATTCGAGCACGTGCCCCCCGGGCGGGACCAGCGCCGAGAAATAGAAATCGCACAGCGCTTTCCAGAGCACTTCCCGCCGGGGGTCGAAACGGAATCTGGAATGGAAATAGCTCATCGCTTGTGCGCCGGCCAGCCGAATATCAGTCCGCCTATCATCCCGAGTCCCACCTTCAGCGCGGTCCAGTTGCTTCGATTGCCGCCTTTGCTTTTTCCGACCCGGTCATGGAATGTGATCGGGCATTCCACAATGTGAAATCCGTGATGCAAGGCGACATCCAGAAAATGGGCGTTGAATTCGAGGTTGACGGCCGGGTTCAGCAGGGGCAGCAGCCGCTTGAGGGACTCGTTGCGGCACAGCTTGTACGTCGTGCCGACATCGGTGAAAGTCCCCTTGCCGACATGCTTGGCCTCCAGCAGCTTGCCCACGAAGAAGTTGCCGTAGTACATGAACGTGGTGAGCTGGGTCTTGCGCTCCCGGAGCTGCTCGACAATGCGCGTGCCGTTGATGATTTCGGCGTGCGGGATATAGGAGAGGAACTTGTCGATGTCGTAGGCGCGGAAGGTCATGTCGCCCTCGCAAAGCAGGGTGAGTTCCGTGTCTTGCTGGCGGCAGCCCTCCTCGAGGCAGCGGTAGACGCACCAGCCGTAGCCGCGCCTGGTCTCGGTGAAAACGACGGCGCCTGCCCGTCCGGCTTCCCGCGCCGTTGCGTCGGAGCTCGAGTTGTCCACAACGATCACTCTTTCCACCAGGGGATGGGAGGCGAAATCCCGCACGGCGGGGCCGATGCTTTCTTCATCGTTGTATGCGGTCAGCACGACGGTGAGACGCGGATTGGCCGGCGGATTCCACACCACGCGGCGGTCGTGGCGCTTGGCGGGCAGCAACACAAAGAGATCCACGGCCGCGAGCACGGCGCCGGACCATACCACACAGCCGCCCCACAGATAGAAAGCGCCGGCCAGCGGCGGAGAGGTATCGGCTATGGCGCGCGCGGCCAGATCAACAGCGGCGCCCGCAGTGAAAGCCAGGAAGCCGCCCAGCCCCATGAGCAGTCCGTACAGCAGTAGCGGAAGGGATGCCAGTCTCATCGAGGAGCCGTCAAGTCTGACCCTCGGCGGAAGGCCCGGCCATCAGGGCCAGAGTCCGGAAAAGAAGAGGTGTAGACGGCCGGCAGGGCCTTGCCCCAGCCCGGCCGGGGGGCGGCAGTCTTTCCAAGCGATACTGCCGGAATCCGTTGCGCCATTTCAGGAAAAGGCCATCATAGCACTCTGCAACGCCAGATCCGAACAGGCGGCATTCGGGAAGGACCGGACCGCCTCCGAATGACACTGCTGCCCCGCACGATCCGGCAAGCACTGGATTCCTCAGGGAGTTATGCCTAATCCAGGGTGCCGGAGGGGAAACCGGCAATGATCCGGGCAAATCCACCGCGGACTGCCGGCGCCGCGGCCGCGGCAACAGGCGGCTTGATTCGGCGAACTTCGTGGCCGGAGCGCGCGGAGCGCCTAAAGACGTTGGCCCGGCGGTTGTCAATGCATGCTGCCCTTCCGCGGCCGGATCGCAGATTTTTCGCTGCAAGCTCGTCACCGGCGCCACTCCCGCCGCATCTTGCATTCAGCCCTGTTTGGGCCAAGGAGAACAAGCATGAAGAGACTCGCCTTTGCGGCTCTGGCCGCGGGCGGGGTGCTTCTTGCGGTGTTTTCGGTCACCATCGCAGGCGGTCCCCGTACCGCTGGTTACAAAGTACTGGGGTGGAACGACCTCGGAATGCATTGCGTCGACGGCAATGACTATTCCGTCTTCTCCATCCTCCCCCCTTACAACAACATCCACGCCCAAGTCATCGACCCCAACGGGAAGTTGGTCAAGAGCGCCTCGGCTCTCCAGCTCACCTACCACGCCGTGGCCGACCCCGAAGGGCTGATCAACCGGACTTCGGCCGGCAAGACGAACTTCTGGCAGTATGTGGAACCCCTGTTCGGCGTGCGGCTTGCAAACGACGTCGGCTTGGCCGGCCAAGCGATGCCAGGCGCGGGCAACACGCCCCAGCCCATGCGCTTCGACAGTCAGAAGTCGGAGTGGGTGGCCGAGGGCGTGCCGGTCCTTCCGTATCCGGACAACCCGCCGGCGCCGGGCGCCAAGCATTACTACCCGCTGATGCGCATTGCGGCGCGGGACCTGCAAGGGCGCGTGCTGGCAACGGCCGACGTGGTTCTGCCGGTCTCCGATGAAATGGCCTGCTCGGGATGCCATTCTTCGGCCACGATCGACAGCCGGGCGATGCCCTCCAGGCTGGCCTACGACCCCTCGCCGGACCGCGACTACAAGCTGAACATCCTGCAACTGCACGATGACCGGCACAACACAAACTTGATGGCCCGCCAGCCCGTGTTGTGCGCAAGTTGTCATCCTTCCAACGCACTCGGAACCGCCGGCACGGCCAAGCCGCTGACACAGGCCATCCACGCCAGGCATGCCGAAGCGGTGGAGACGGGACAGGAAGCGACGCGCGCGGCGTGCTACCGGTGCCATCCGGGTTCGGAGACGAAGTGTTTGCGCGGCGCGATGGGCAACGCCGGGATGCAGTGTCAGAACTGCCATGGCTCCATGAGCGAGGTAGGGGCCGCCGGCCGCAAGGGATGGCTCGACGAGCCCTCCTGCGAAAACTGCCACACGGGCACGGCTGTGCGCCACGCCGGGCAGATCCGCTTTACGGACGCCTTCGCAGCGGACGGAAGGTGGCGGCAGCCCGCAGACACGCGGTTCGCCGTGAATTCAGGGAAGTTGTACCGCCTGTCCACGGGCCATGGCAAACTGGCGTGCGAAGCCTGCCACGGCTCCACGCACGCCGAATACCCTTCTTCTCACGCGAACGACAACCTGCTGGCCGTACAATTCCAGGGACATGCGGGCACGATCTCGGAATGCGCTTCCTGCCACGGAAGCAAAGTAGGCAACCTTCTGGGCGGCCCCCATGGAATGCATCCGGCGAATGCCTCCTGGGTGGACAAACACGGCGACCTCGTCGAGCATCAGGGCAATGGCGCCTGCCGGGACTGCCACGGCGGGGATCTGCGCGGCACCGTGCTCTCGGCAGCGCTGGCAGCCCGCGCGTTCCAGCATGACAAGCGGACTTACCAGTTTGCCAAGGGCGCGGTGATTGGCTGCTGGAGCTGCCATAACGGGCCCAACCCGTAGACCGGCTCAACCGGAGAAGCGCATGCGGAACTCGATATGATGGCCGTATGCGCTTCTCGCTCCGCATGGACGACTTCGGGCGCCTGGAGTGCGTCCTTGGCGACGAGCAGGAACAGCACTCGGTGTTCGGCGCCGATCCGCAGACCGCTCTGGCCGACCTGGCAGCGGCGTTGGACGACCTGGAGGCTGCCGGCGCCGGTGAGTGCGTATGGCTGATTTCCAGCGGCGAGTACCGCTGGGTCTTCCGCCGCGAAGGCGAACGGGTGCGGCTGGCCGTCATGTTCATGCACAGCGTCGCCATCGGTTATCAGCACGTCTACTGGGGCGAGCACCCGATGCGGCAAACCGTGGAAACGATGCGCGCCCGGATCCGGGGATTCCGCGAGGCGGCCTGAGCAGACAGCGCGCGGGCTGTGGGAGCTCGTGGCTGCCGGCTGCAGCGGTCCACCGCGCAGCGGCGCGGGATGGCCGCCGCAAGCCGGACCGCGCCGGCGCCGGCCGTGTTCCCCGCCGGGCTGCCAAACGGCGAAAACAGGAATTTGATGCGATAGGGGAGAAGAAATCCGGCCGCCGGGCGTAGAAGAAGGCAGAGCCATGACGGCCGCGACCCCAATGCCACCGATGCCTGCGGAACCAAGCGCAGAGAACGGCCCGGCCAGCTTCGCCGAGTTCTTCGAGCGGGGCCGGAAGAAGGCCTACTGCTTCGCGCTGCACCTGACGGGAGACCGGGAAGAAGCGATGGACATCACGCAGGAGGCCTATCTGCGGCTGCACGAGCGGTGGAAAAGCCGCGATCCGGAACGCGAGCCCACCTCATGGCTCTATGCGGTCATCCGCAACCTCGCCATTGACCACTTGCGGCGCCGCGCGCGGCGTCCGGAGGCGGAGATCGACCAGGCGTTGTTGCGGTCGCCTGCGCCGGGGCCCGAGGAGGCGGCCGGCCGGAGCGAGATGGCCGGGCGGCTGTGGGCTGCCATTGCATCCTTGCCTCCGGAGCAGCGCGAGATCCTGCTGCTGCGGGACTGGCACGGGCTGGACTACGGACAGATCGCGGAGGTGCTGGGGCTGAGCCTTGGCACGGTGTCTTCGCGCCTGCATCACGCGCGCGAGAAGGTGCGCGAGCAGATGAGGAGGTATCCGGGATGACGCCGGGCCAGCATGAGAAAATCCGGCAGATGCTGTCTGCCTATCTGGACAACGAATTGACGCAGGGCGCGGCGCAGCGCGTGCGCGTGCACCTGGAGGACTGCGAGGAATGCCGCCGGGTCTTCGACGAGATGGCCCGGCTGCAGGAGATGACGCGGAACCTGGCTTTTGCCGACCCGCCGGAGGCGAGGATGAAAGAACTCGAGAAGAGCCTGGGCGTGCAGGCGCCGCGGCGCCTGGGGTGGCTGTTTGTTGTGGCGGGAGCCGTGGCATGGCTCATCTACGGGACGGCCATGTACATCCGCCACTGGCGGCCTCCCACAGTGGAAGAGCTGATCAGCAGCGCGGTGGTGATCGGATTCGTGCTGCTGTTTGTCAGCGTCGCTGTCGAGCGGCTGCGCCAACTGCCTCATGACAAATACCGGAGGATCGAGAAATGATCTTGACCACAAACGAAACCGTGGCGGGCAAGCGGATCGTGCGCACGCTGGGGCTGGCGCGCGGCAACACGGTAAGGGCGCGGCACATCGGCCGCGATATCCTCGCCGGGCTGCGCAACATCGTGGGCGGCGAGGTGCAGGAGTATACAAAACTGCTGGCCGAGAGCCGCGAGCAGGCGCTGGACCGCATGGTGGAGGAGGCGCGGCTGCTCGGCGCCAATGCGATTGTCGGAGTGCGCTTCGTCACCTCGATGGTGGCGCAGGGCATGGCGGAGCTGCTCGCCTATGGCACCGCAGTGGTGGTGGAAGATGAGTAGCCGGCCCCTGCCGGTGTTGCTGTGGCTGGCCGCCGCGGCTGCCTGCGCGCAATCGCCGGATGCGGCCGGGCGGGCGCGCGAGGCCGCGGCGCTGCTGGTGCGCGAGGAGTATGAAGCGCTGGCGGCGGAGTTCACGGCAGAGATGGCCAAAGCCGCGCCGCCGGAGATGCTGCGCAAGGCCGTGGGCGCGCAGTTGGCGGCGCTCGGAGCGGTGAAACAGATCGGCGAGCCGGAGATGTCGAAAGCCGGGGCGCTCGACGTGGCGTTCGTGCCCGTGGAATTCGAGCGGGGTTCGCTGCGCATACAGTTGTCTCTTGATAGCGAGGGCCGGATCGCAGGCCTGTTTCTGCGCCCGCCGGCGGCGCCGGCCTGGGCGCGGCCTTCCTACAGCGCGCCGGAGAAGTTCACAGAGCGCGAGTTGACCGCCGGCGCGCCGGGCTGGCCGCTGCCGGCCACGATCACGATGCCGCGCGGGGAAGGGCCCTTCCCTGCCGTGGCGCTGGTGCACGGGTCGGGACCGAACGACCGGGACGAGACGGTGGGCGCCGCCAAGCCCTTCCGCGACCTGGCCGAGGGGCTGGCCTCCTGCGGCGTGGCCGTGCTGCGGTATGAGAAGCGCACGCGCCGGCACGCCGCGCGGCTCGCGGAAGCGAAAAACCTGACGCTGCGGGAAGAGGTAATCGACGACGCGCTGGCGGCGCTGGAGCTGCTGCGCAAGACGCCCGGCGCCGATCCGAAGCGCGTGTTCCTTCTGGGCCACAGTTTGGGCGCGTGGACGGCGCCGTTGATCGCGGAAGAGGACAAGCGCCTGGCGGGCCTGATTCTGATGGCCGCGCCGGCGCGCCTGGTCGAAGACCTGTATGTCGAACAGGTGCGCTACCTGCTGCCGTTGCAGACGGCAAACCAGAAGCTGGCGCAGGAAAAGCTGGCCGAGGCCGAGAGGGAGGCGGCAGCGGTGCGCCAGATCCGCAAGACCGGCGAAGGACCGGAGACGGCGCTGGGCGCGCCGCGCGCGTATTGGAATTCCCTGCGCGGGTTGGATCCTCTGGCGGCGGCGGCGCGGCTCGACACGCCTCTGCTGGTGTTGCACGGAGACAGGGATTACCAGGTCACGAATGATGACTTCGAACTCTGGCGCAAGGCGCTGGCGCGCCATCCGCGCGCGGCGCTGAAAAGCTACCCGGCGCTGAACCACCTGTTCCAGCCGGGCGAAGGCAAGAGCCGGCCGGAAGAGTACCAGCGGCCGGGCCATGTCGCCGGGGAAGTGATTCGCGATCTGTGCGAGTGGATCCGGAAGCCGCGGTAGCGGGCGGAATCAGGTCCTGGGCCGCGCGCCTTCCTGGGTCTTGACGGTCATGCCGGGGGTGAGGCGCGCCAGGTTGGAAACGGCCACGGTCTCGCCGGGTTCGAGTCCTTCGAGGATCTCGACCTCCTCCGGCAGGCGGTCGCCCAGCTTGACCTCGCGCACCTCGATCGTGGAGTCGGGCTTCACAACGAAACTCTTGTTGGCGCCGAGTACATAGAGAACCGCGCGCGCCGGAACCACAGTGATGGTCTCCGCTTTTTCCGTCTGAATCCGCGCCCGCGCATAGGAGCCGGGCTTGAGCTCGTTGCGGGGATTCTGGATCAGGGCTTCGACCACGAACGTGCGCTTGGTCTGATCGACGGTCGGCGAGATGCGCCACACCTTGCCAGTGAACTTCCGTTCCGCGAAAGCCTCCACGGTCACTTCCACGTCCTGCCCGGAGCGCACCCACGGACTCATCCGCTCAGGCACTTCGATGCGCAGCCGGATGGGGTCGATCTTGACCAGCGTGAACAGCGGCGAGTTGGCGCGCACGTAGGCGCCAACCACCGCCTGGCGTTCCTTGACGTAGCCGGCGAACGGCGCACGCACCACCGTGTCCCGCAGTTTCTTCCGCTGCAGGCTGAGCGCCGCCTTGAAGCGCTCGACCTCCTGCAGCAGGTTGCGCGTCTGGTTGCGCGTCTGGTCGTAGGCTGCCTGGGCGGCCTGGAAGCGGGCGAGAGCCTGATCGAGATCCGATTGCGGGCCGATGCCCTGATCGACGAGCTCGCGCACGCGCTTGTAGCGGGATTCGGCGTCGAACAAATCGGCCCGCGCGCGGCGCACGTCGGGCGCGTCCTCGATGTCTTTCAGGCGGTCGTTGTCGCTCTTCAGGCCAAGCCGTTCGAGCGACTGCCGGAGCTGCGCTTCCTGCTGGGCCACCAGGTAGCGCTGCTCCTCGTCCGAGATGCGCGCCAGGACCTGCCCCTCCTTCACAGGATCGCCGAGATCAGCCGACACCTCCACCAGCGGGCCGTCGACCTCGGCGCTGATGATCGCTTCATCGTACGGGAACAGCGTGCCGACGGTTTCAATGGCTCGCTGAATGGTGCGCTGCGCCACCTTCGCCACGCGGACCGCAGCCGGTCCGCCCTCCTTCTTGGCGACGGGTTGCTGGTTGTTCCGGCAGCCCGGAAGGACAACCAGGAGGCAGGCGCTGGCGAGAGCGACGGAAATCGGTCGGAATGAGGGCATGAATCCACCTGAAGAGCGCAGGCCTTGGACTGCCGCACGCCCAAAATCATTCAGGCGCAGCAGAAAGCGGCAGGTTACCTGCAACGGCCATTCTATCGGAGGCGCCGCGTGGCGCGCTTCAGGGGACGATGCGGAGAAAGACTCCGGTGTCGCGCCCGAGGCCGTTCGGCTTGGAGGCGGCGCCGGCGATGTTCAGATTCAGCGACGTGGAATAGCCGGCGACAAACACGCTGCCCTGAGGTCCGACGGCAATGCCGGTGCCCACATCGGCGTTGGCGCCGCCGAACAGGGTGGACCAGGCCAACTGGGCTTCCCCGGTGCCGTCCTCGGCAAACCGGGTGACGAAGATCTCGTAGGAGCGGATCACGGGCTGCTCGAAACCGGGAAAATTCTTCACAGGGAAATCCGGCGACGTGGTGTAGCCGGTCAGCGTGACCGAGCGCGTGAGCGGGTCGTAGGCCATGGCGTTGGGCACTTCGCTCCGCAGTCCGCCGAAGTAGGTGCAGAAGGGAGTGAAACCGGGGCCGAAGGCGCGGAGGTTCAATTTCGCCAGAAACGCGTCCGCCGCCCCCCGGCGCCCGCTCTGATGGGCGCCCGGCGTGACGGGCAGGTCATCGGAAAAGCTGTAGCCGGCGATCCAGACTTCATCGGGCGCCGTGACCGTCATCGCCGTGATGACATCCAGATCGTTGCCGCCCCAGTAGCTACCGTAGAGAAACGAATCAAACCAGAGCCGATCGGGATCGATCTTCACGATGAAGCCGTCGCCGGTTGACAGCGGCTGCCCGATGGCGGCGTTATCGGTGACCGGCATGTCCTCCGACATGGAAACGCCCGCCATGTAGACCTTGCCCTCGGAGTCAAACGCAACGGCGTTGGCGATGTCGGTGGAGGGGCCGCCGAAATAGGTGGTGTAGACAAGCGAGCCCGGCGCAGGCTGGAAGGGATCGGCGACGACGAGAAACGCTTCCGTACCGCCCCGATTGGCCGCCTGGAGCGCGTAGCCCGAGACGATGAAATTGAGAAATCCGGAATTGGTGTACCCCGCCACGGCAATGCGGCCATTGGGGCCGGCGGCGACGGACGTCGGCGTGTCGGAGAGCTCTCCGCCGTAATAGGTGGAGAACGTCAGCGCGTCAGGACCTGAAGAGAAGGGATCATAGAGTGCGATGAAAATGTCGGTCTGGGCGTTCAGGTTCGTTTGGAAGGCATTCCAGGTGACGGGGAAGTTGTTCGAATCGGTGGTGCCGGTGATGGCGATGCGCCGGCCCGCCATGGCGAGGGAGCGGATCTCGTCCTCGCCGCCGCCGCCGAGGTAGGTGAAATAGGCGACGCGCCAGGAGTCTCCGTCCGGCACGATCTTGGCCAGAAAGGCATCCCTGGTGGTGATGTCGGGCACGTAGTAGAAGACGCTCGCACCGGCCGGATGAGCGGAAGGCGTGGTTCCATCCACGCCGCGGCGCACGGTCCAGGTGGTGCCGCCGGCGATCTGCGTCACCGTCAGGATCTCTTCGCCGATGAAAATGTTGTACGTGGGGGCGAACGGAAATCCGGCAGCGGAATCCACCGTGATGGTGTCGTCGGAAGCCGAAACAGCGGCCGCCAGCACGGTGGCGGCACGCGTGCCGTTGCGCTCCCATTGGAATGGATCGGTATTCTGCGCCACGGGCAGAATCGAGTTGGAGCTGCCGCCGATCCAGTACCCGCCGTCGGGATCGGCCGCCACGCCGCGGATGACTTCCATCTCCGCGCCCCCGAAGTAGCCGCCCCAGTCAATCACCGGATCGATAACCAGCGGCAGCCGCGGATCATATGATCCCAGCGCCAGCCGGACGCTGCCTTCCTCCATCGCGTAACGGCTGTCCACCGGCACGCGGCGTCCGCCGGCCAGTTGGTAGGCCACGGGCGGCTTCTGCCGGATCCGTCCGTTCAGTGAGAGGCTGCCGTCGGGCTGGATCACCGGCTGCGCACCGGCGAATTCAAGCGCGATCACCGACGGATCCGCGCCTGGCTCAACGACGAAATCGAACTCCAGCTCGCGGCCGTTCGAGTAATAGATCACGTCAATGCCCGGGTACACCTGGCGCGCGGCCACCCGCTGGTAGTGAGGCACGCTGCTGCGCCAGTTGCGCGGATCGCGGCCCACCAGATACTGGCTTTTGCCCGGCAGAGGATCCAGCGGCTCGAGCCTCGCCGGGCGGGCGCCCCGGAACCGGAGGCGGGCGGCGAACCCGGGCCGCGCCAGTTGCGCTCCCGCGGGATCCACCGCCAAAGCCAAGGCCGGCGTGCGGCTCACGAAAGTGCCCGGCGCGGGGCCCGGCTCGAACCAGGCGGGCAGTTGAGAGAACAACGTGCGGGGATCGGGCGTGTCAGCCCCGGCAGCGGCCGCAGACAAAGCTGCGGCGCAGAAAACAGGCAGGATGCGCATGATGGATGTAGGCGCCCCCAGCGGGCAAGTCCAAACAACTCATTATACGTGGCGCGCATGAGCCGCGGGTACAAAGCGCCCGGCAGAACGGGGCCGGATCAGCCTTCCAGAATGAAGAAGCCGGACTCGACGCCTTCGGCCGTGACGCGGGTCCAGGCCACCCGCGCGCGGCCCCGGCGCCCTTCCCATTCGAACCCCACTTCCTGGCCGCAAGTCAGCCCGGCAAAGGTGTGAGAAACGCGGAAGCCGTGATCGCTGACGTCGATCAGGTTTCCGTGCAGGGTGCGCGGCTGGAGCGGGTCCGGGAGGATCAACGTTGCCGGGCCGCTGGCAGCCCTGCGGACTTCACGCCGTCTTTCCCGCGAGCTGTCGGTCATCGTCGCGGCTCCCTTCCGCGTCCGCATCCTCAGGCATCAGCGGCCGGGCATGGTGCGGAATCGCCTCCTCTCCATACTGCCTCAGTTTGCGGCTGAGCGTACGGCGGCTGATGCCGAGCAGCGCCGCGGCTTTTTGCCGGTGGCCGCCGGTCTGCTCGAGCGCCCGCAGAATGGCCTCGCGTTCAAGCGTTTCCAGGCCCTTCAGAACGATCGGTTGGCGGGCGCCGCCCCCCGCCACAGGCAGCCCGAGATGGCACGGCTCTATGGGAGCGCCGGCCGCTGCCAGAGCGGCGCGGGTGAGCACATTGCGCAGCTCGCGGACGTTGCCGGGCCAAGGGTAGCGTTCCAGCGTGGCGAGCGCCTCCCGGGTGATCTTCGGCTCCGCGGGGTAACAGGAGAGGAAGTGCTCGGCCAGCGGCGCCAGATCCTCCGGGCGCTCCCGCAGCGGAGGCACCCGCACCACCACCTGGCTCAGGCGATGATACAGATCGTTGCGAAACCGCCCCGCGGCGACGGCCTGCTCGAGATCCGCGTTGGTCGCCGCCACCACCCGCACATCCACCTGCACCTTGCGCGTGCCGCCCAGCCGGTAGTAGGGCACGCCGTCCAGCACGCGCAGCAGCTTCACCTGCATCCGCGGGTCGAGTTCGCCCACTTCGTCCAGGAACAGCGTCCCCGTGTGCGCCAGCTCGAACAATCCCGGCTTGGCCGAGACCGCCCCGCTGAAGGCGCCGCGTTCGTAGCCGAACAGCTCGCTTTCCAGCAGATGCTCCGGCAGGGCGCCGCAACTGAAGTCCACCCAGGGACGGGAGCAGCGGATCGAAAAATGGTGCAACGCCCGCGCCACCAGCTCCTTGCCCGTTCCGCTTTCCCCCAGGATCAGCACTGCCGCCTGCGACCGCGCCACCCGTTCCACCGTTTGGAAAAGCTCGCGCATCACCGGGCTGGCGAACACAGCCGGCAGGCCCAACAAATCGAGCTTGCGGGTCGAGCTGTCTGACATCAGAAGTGCCGTCACGTCCATCTTGCTAGAGAACCGTAACAAAAGGGAGAGGGGAGTTCCGCAGCTTTGTTCCGTAAGAAAACCTGAAGTCATCTGGGTAATTTGTCTTAGCCCGGGGGAGCATAATGTTCCATCGCCCTGCTGCCGATGGAAGAGGCATGAACGCCCCCGTGGCGGGCCGCGCCTATGTGCGGCTGGTAATCCTGGTGGCGGCAGCGCTGACCGTGCCCTCGCTGCTGACGTGGCGGGCGACGGAGCAGTTGCAGTTCGTGTCGTATTTGCTGCTGTCGGTGCTGGCCAGCTACTGGCAGGTGGGCATGCGGCAGGGAGAGCACTTGCTGCCGGCCAGCCTGCTGTTCGTCATGATCGGGCTGCGGGCGCTGGGTGCGGAACAGGCGATCGTGCTGGGGGCGCTGAACGGGGCGGCCATCGAGTTCGGCGCCGGACGGGGGGAGCGCAAATCGCCGGAGCGGATCCTGTTCTCGGTGGCTCTGTGGAGCCTGGCCATGGCGGCGGGCGACTACGCGCTGCGGGGCGTGCAGCCGGCGAGTGAAAGGCGGGAGCTCGCGGCGGCGGTGAGCGCGGTGCTGGCGGGCGTGGCCGTGTTCCTGCCGCTGTCCTTTCCGGATGCGGTGAGGGTTTGGCTTGTGGAACACACGCCGCTCCACCAGGTCTGGAAGGAGCGCTACTTCTGGATGATGCCGTATTTCGTGGCGGCGTCTCTGTTGTCTGCGCTCTTTGATCTGGCGCGCATCCACTTCGGCTGGCAGATCCCGCTGCTGCTGCTGCTGGCGCTTTACCTTCCCTACCGCGCTTATCTTCTGTATCTGGAAAAAGTGGAGGCCGGGCTCAAGCACGCCGAAGAGATGGCGTCGCTGCACCTGCGCACCATCGAAGCTCTGGCGCTCGCCATCGACGCCAAGGACGAGACCACGCAGGAGCACTTGCAGCGCGTGCAGGTCTATGCCATGGAGATCGGCAGGGATCTGGGTCTCAGCCATGAGGAGCTGGAAGCGCTGCGGGCCGCTTCCCTGCTCCATGACATCGGCAAGCTGGCCGTGCCGGAGCATATCATTTCCAAGCCGGGGAAGCTGACTCCGGAAGAGTTCGAGCGGATGAAGATCCATCCGGTGGTCGGCGCGCAAATCCTCGAGCGCGTCCGGTTCCCTTATCCCGTGGCGCCAATCGTGCGGTCGCATCACGAGCGGTGGGATGGCAACGGGTATCCGGACAAACTGAAAGGCGAGGCCATCCCCGTCGGGGCGCGCATCCTCAGCGTCGTCGATACGCTGGACGCCCTGGCCACGGACCGCCAGTACCGCAAGGCCCTTCCGCTGGACGAAGCCGTGGGCGTGATCCTGCGGGAGGCGGGAAAGGCCTTCGACCCGCGGGTGGTGGAGGTGCTGGCGCGGCGCTACCGCGAGCTGGAAAAGATGGCTCGGGCGCGGCAGGTGGAGGAGTTGAAGCTCGACAAGAACTTCGAGATCCGCGGCGGCGATGCGCCGGCGGCGGGTTTCCAGAAAGCGGCCGAGCCGGCCAAAGACCAGCCGGAGTTCCTCAATCAAATCGCGGCGGCGCGGCAGGAGGCGCACGAGCTGTTCGAACTGGCGCATGACCTGGGCACTTCGCTCAGCCTGGACGAGACGCTGTCGGTGCTGAGCGTGAGGCTGATGCGGATCGTGCCCTTCGACGCCATGGCGGTCTATCTGCTCAAGGAAAAAGTGCTCGAGCCGGCATTTGTCGTCGGGGAGAACGCCCGTTTGTTCTCCTCGCTCCGCATCCCGCTCGGCCAGGGCTTGTCAGGCTGGGTGGCCGAAACAGGCAGGGAGATCCTGAACGGGAACCCGAACGTCGAGCCCGGCTACCTGAACGACCAATCCAAGTTCACCACGCTGCAATCGGCCCTGGCTGTGCCTCTGGAGGGTCTCAACGGCATCGTGGGCGTCGTCACGCTGTACCGCGCCGACCGCAACGCCTTCAGCAAGGACCACATGAGGATCCTGCTCGCCATCAGCTCCAAGCTGGCCCTCGCCGTGGAAAACGCCCTGCGCTACAAGCAGGCGGAGAGCTCGGCGACCACGGATTTTCTCACCGGACTGCCCAACGCCCGCTCGCTTTTCCTCCATCTGGACGGCGAACTGTCACGGGCGCGGCGCCACGGCGATCCTTTGAGCGTGGCCGTGTGCGACGTGGACAATTTCAAGCTGATCAACGACCAGTGCGGCCACTTCGAGGGCAACCGCCTGCTGCGCGTGCTGGGGGAGGCGCTCAAAGCGCGCTGCCGCGAGTACGATTACGTAGCCCGCATGGGAGGCGATGAGTTCGTGCTCGTCCTCAGCGGCTTGAGCCGGGATCTGGCGCCGATGCGGCTTGGCCAGTTCAAGCACGCCGTCGAGGAGGACGTGCGCAGCCGCACCGGTTATGAGTTGATCCTCTCCATCGGCTGGGCTTCGTTTCCCGAAGACGGCAACGACGCCGAGGACCTGCTCTCTTTCGCCGACCGCGAGATGTACCGGGCCAAGGAGCAGAGCGAATCGCGCCAGAAAGCGCGGGCGCGGTGGCGGCAGTGGGCTCATCCGCTGGAAGGCAGCGCCATCCAATAGCGGCCTCACCCCCGCAGCTTCGGCAACACCCGGTAACGGTATACCAGCGCCCCCGAGATCAGCGTCAGCGCCGCCGCCGCCGAAATGACCGGCGCGAAGCGCAGTCCGGCGATCACGAGCCACAAGCCGGGCAGCACGAACAGCATCGGCACCAGCGGCCAGGCGAAGCTCACCGCGGGCAGCCGCTGCCAGTCGGGCCGCCGGCGCAGCCAGAGCAGGCTGGCCACGGCGAGCATCGCAAACAGGTTCAGCAGGTAGCCGATGTAGGTCATCAGGTTGCCGAAGTTGACCAGCGTCATCAACATCGCGCAGGCGCCCTGGAACAGAATCGCCGGTACCGGCGTGCGCCACTTCGGATGCACCCAGGCCGCCGACGGCAGGAACGCGCCGTTCTTCGCCATCGCATAATAGAGCCTCGGCCCGATGGTCACCATCGCGTTCACCGTCGACATCAGGCTCACGGCCAGCAGCCCGCTGAACACGCCCGCCACCTCGGGGCCGAACAGCGCGCGGGCCGTTACGCTGCCGATGGCCAGAACGCCCTTCATTTGCTCGAGCGGCATGGCGTAGATGAACACCACGTTGAACAGGATGTAGAGGATGCCCACCGTGATCGTGCCGATGGCCAGCGCCATCGGCAGCGTGCGCTCCGGCTTCTTCAGCTCCTCGGCGATGTAGGTGGCGGCGTTCCAGCCGCTGTAGCCCACATAGATCCAGAACAGGCTGAGCGCGAACTGCGCCGCCAGCGGCGTCGTGGACGTCCGCTCCGCCGCCTGCGTCAGGTGGGCCCAATCCCCATGCCCCACGGCCAGACCGAAGGCAATGAAGGCCACCATCACAAGCACCTTGATCGACGTCAGCGCGTTCTGGATGCGCGCGATGAACTCGACGCCAAACAGGTTCAGGATGGTGAAGACGAGGATCAGCGCCGCCGCGGCCAGTTGCGCGCCGCCGGCCTCGATTCCAATTTCGCCCCACGTGCGGCGGCCCCAGACGTTTTCCTGCCGCAACGCCGGAAAGAAATAGCCGAGATAATTCGAAAACGCCAGCGCCGCCGTGGCCACCGGCGCGCTGAACCCGGCAAAGAAACTCACCCATCCGCTCATGAACCCGAGCGTCGGCCCGTAGGCGCGCGTCAGGTAGACGTACTCGCCCCCCGAAGCGGGGAAATTCACGCCCAGCTCGGAGTAGGAAAGAGCGCCCGCCAGCGCGACCACTCCCCCGACCAGCCAGATGACGAGCACCAGCCAGGGCTCTCCCAAATCGCCGGCGAGGAACCCCGTGGAGGTGAAGATGCCCGTCCCCACCATGTTGGAGATGACCAGCGCGGTGGCGCTGAACAGGCCCAGCCGCCGCAGCAGGCCGGGCGTGGAACTCGTGGCCATTGCCCTGCATTGTACTGAAGCGGCCTGGTCAACCGCCGGGATTGCGCCGCCAGCGCGGCCCCGTGCCCGGATCGGCTGCCGCCGCCCCAGGGTTCAAGGCACTCGCTGCCGCGCCGCCGGGTTTCCCGTCGGTGGCGGAGCATGGTCCTCCGCCGCCGGAGGGCCGAGAAGCTCCACCAGCAGCGGCCGCAGCGCCTCGGCCCAGGCTTCATAGCCGGGCAGCGCCAGATGCAGGCGGTCTGCCTCCAGCAGCGTCCCGCTCAGCCCTACCCTTGCGGTCTGGAACTTGTACCCGATGTCCACGAAGCGGACCTTTTCCCCGGCCAGTTTCGCCAGTTCCTGGTTGATCAGCGGAATGGTGGCGCGGTAGACGGCGTTGTCGCCCCTCGGCAGAATGCCCGTCAGAATCACCGTGGCGCCCGGGGCCTTCTCCCGTATGGCGGCCAGGATCGCCCGGATCCCGTCCACAATCGCGCCCGCCGAATCACGCCCCAGATTGTTCGTGCCGGCCAGCAACACGACCGCTTTCGGGTGCACGCCGTCGAGCTCCCCGTTCCGGATGCGCCAGAGGATATGGCGCGTCGTGTCGCCGCCCCAACCGAAATTCGCTGCATTCCAGCCGAAAAACGTCGTCTTCCAATGCTCCAGAAATTGCGGGTAATCGAGCGCGCCCCAGCGGCGGGTGATGGAATCCCCCAGAAAATAGAGATCAATTTTGCCTTGTTTTGCCTTTTCGAGCAGCTCGGCATGCGCCTCCAGGGAGTTGGCGTCCAGCCTCGGGACGGCCTCGTCCGGGGCGAAGGGAGGATGAGGAGGCGATTTCCAGCCGAGCTTCGCGGAAGCCCACGGGATGAAGTACTTCCAGTTCGGCCCGTCGGTGTGGCCGCCGCCGTGTTGCCGCCAGGCGAGCTCGCCGTCCAGAAGGCTGGCGTGGACGGGCGGCAATTTCACCGCGCGGTAATCTGCGGTGACGCCCAGGTCCTTCGCGCCCAGCAGCCGCCAGGCCGGCCCGGCCGCCACCGCGGCCATGAATGAGCCCTGCTGGTCCAGCCATTTCGCATCGCCTTTTTCCGGAATTCCGTAGCTGACAAAGACAAGCCTCGGGGCGCACAGCGCCAGCAATTGATGGGAATCCACAGGAATATCTCCCGCGTTTTTACTGCCGAAATCCGATTCTGCAGCCCCGTATTTCAGGAAATTGCCGGCCATCCAGTGATACTCTCCGGCCCCGGAGAGGTTTTCGACGGCTTCGCCGAAATTCCTTCTGTGAGGCTTGACGCCGCCCGCCCCCGAGGAACCGGCAAGCGCCACGGCAAACCGCGTGTCGAAGGCCATCGCGACCAGCGCCGCCTTGCCGAAGCGCGAGACGCCCTCGATGCCTACGCGCTTCGCATCAACAGAGGGATCGGTCTCGAAAAAATCCAGCGCGCGCGATGCCCCCCACGCCCACGCGCGCAACGCGCCCCAGTCGTCCGGCTTGCGCGGACGCCCTTGATTGGCGAGGCCGATGACGCCCTGGGTCAGCCCCGCGCCGTTATCGGCCTGGATGCTGGCCGGGCTCAACAGCGCGTAGCCCCAGCCGGCGCCGATGAGCTGCACCGTGGCCGGCGGGTCGGGCCCGGCCAGCGCAGCGAACTTGGCCATGGCGGGCGGCACGGGATCGGAGGGAAACGCAGGGCGGCCGAAAAGAATCATCAGAGGGACGGGTTGCTTGACCCACGCCGGAGTGACCACCACCATCTGGAATTCGACTTCGATCGCGGGGAACCTGCTGTTGTCGGCGCGTCCGCGCAACTCGCGCGCGATGACGGGAAACGGCCCGGCCTTGTCTTCCGCCGTGCGCACGACGCGCCACTCGATCTTCGGCGCGTTTTCAGGCACGCGGCCGTATACTTCGCGCTCGAAGTCTTCCACAATCTCGGGCCGCCGCTCCTTCCACCACATCTCCGGCGTCGTGACAGGGCGGCCGTCTTTCAGCCGCAACAGTTCCGGATAATCGGGAAACGGGTTGGCCTTCGACTCGTCGTAATTGGCAGCGTTCGGCGCCTTTTCATTGCCGCTCGGCCCGGGCCGCATGGCGCGGATGCCAAGCTGCTCGAGCATGTGGCGGTAGTCATCGGCCGTGGTCCAATGACGTGTATCGGGAGCTGTCTGCGCGTACGCGCCGCCGGCCGGAATCAGAATCCACACAGCCAGAAAGGCGCTAGCCGTCCACAGCATCGCTCTTTGCCGCTTCCCGGGCCGGGTTCCCCGCTCAGGCGTGTTCACTGGTTCGTCCTCCCCAAGGTGATGCGGGCGAACCGCTCGCCCATGCGGCGCGCCTCTTCCCGCGCCGCAGGCGTCACGGCGCCGTACGCCTGCGCGCCCAGCGACCCGTAACCGCCGTCGATGACCCCCCCGGCGACAACGAAGCGCATCGACAGCAGCGCGGCGATGACGTCGAGCCGCGCCAGGTCCGCGCCGTTGGACGCCGAGCCCGAGGTGACAAACACGCCGCCGGTCTTCCCTTCCCCGTACTCCGGCCCAAGCACGCGCCCCATGCGGTCCAGAAACAATTTCACCGGCGCGGCGGCGGTCTGCCAGTGCACGGGAGTTCCGATCAGGATCCCGCCCGCGGAGCGTATCTCTTCCTCGCTCACTTCCTCCACGCGTTTCAATGTCACGGTTGCGCCTTGCACCAGCGCCGCGCCCTCGCGCACGGCCTCCGCCAGCGCCCGCGTGTTGCCGGTTTCCGAGTGGAACACGATCAGGATGCGCCGCGGTTCCCCGCGCAGCGCGCCCGCCAGAACCAGTAGAATCAGAATTCCGCGCCTCATGCACGCGATTGTATGGCGCGGGCCGCTGCCATGCACGTCCTTTTCTTCTTCCTCGCGCTGACATTGGCTCGTACCATCCCCCTCGAAGACGGCGTTCATCACGTTCAAGGAATTGTTGTCGACGGGCCGAGACTTTGGGTCACCAGCGTCGACCGGATCGCGCGGCGAGGCTGGCTGACCGAATATGAACTGGAAACCGGAAAGCGCATCCGGGCCGTGGCAGTGCAGCAGGGCGAGATGCATCACCCCGGCGGGTTCGACCATGACGAAGAGTCGTTGTGGATCCCCGTGGCTGAATACAGGCCCGGGGGACAGACTGTGATCCAGCGGCGCTCCAAGCAGACGCTGGAAATCCTGTCCTCCTTTGCCGTCTCCGATCACATCGGCGCTCTGGCTGTGCTGCCGGATGGTCTCCTGGCCGCCAACTGGGACGCGCGCCGGTTTCTGCTGTTCACGCGCGATGGCAGGCTTGTGTGGTCGCGCGCGAATCCTCACGCCGCGCGATACCAGGACATGAAGCGGCGCTATGGTTCCATTGTTGCAGCCGGATTGCTGGGCCGGGGCGAAACGGCGCGCGCCGTGGTCGATTGGCTCGACCCGGACACCCTGATGCTGCTGCACCGGGAGACGCTCGGGCGGACGGACCGCGGCGTGCCTTACACGCAAGAGGGCATGGACTACAAAGACGGGCTCCTGTATGTGCTGCCGGAGGACGCCCCCTCGCGGCTGTTTGTATTCCGCCTGGAACACTGACCGCCGCCGCAAAGGCCCTGCCAGGGCTGTCCGGCGCGGGCGCCCACTACAATGAAGTATCAAGCGGCGCATGATCACGGAAACGCAGTTCGCGCAGTTCGATTCGCTGGACCTGGATTGCGGCGAGACGCTCCGCAACCTCCAGGTCGCCTATGAGACCTACGGCCGGCTGAATGAAGAGAAGAACAACGCGGTGCTGATCCTGCACGCCTTCACAGGCGACGCGCATGCGGCGGGCATCGATCACAGCGGCAAGCCCGGCTGGTGGGACAACATGATCGGCCCCGGCAAGGGCTTCGACAGCAACCGGTACTTCGTCATCTGCTCGAACGTGCTCGGCGGCTGCCGTGGCACAACGGGGCCCTCATCCATCGATCCGCGCACGGGGCAGCGCTACGGGCTGCGGTTTCCGGTCATCACCATCGCCGACATGGTGCGGCTCCAGAAGAAACTGATCGACCATCTGGGCATCGCCCGGCTGCTGGCGGTGTCGGGCGGCTCCATGGGGGGCATGCAGGCGCTGGAGTGGGCCGTTTCGTACCCGGATGCGGTGGAAGCGTGCATTCCGATCGCCGCTACCGCGCGGCACAGCGCACAGCAGATCGCCTTCAACGAGACGGGCCGGCAGGCGATCATGATGGACCCGGACTTCCAGGACGGCGATTACCCGGACGACAAGCCGCCGGCGCGCGGGCTGGCCGTGGCGCGCATGATCGGCCACATCACCTACATGTCGGACGAGTCGATGCGCGAGAAATTCGGCCGCAAGCTGCGCAACCGCGAGGCCTTCAGCTTCGGCTTCGACATCGACTTCGAGGTGGAGAGCTACCTGCGCTACCGCGGGCGACAGTTCGTCGGCCGCTTCGACGCCAACTCGTATCTCTACATCACCAAGGCGATGGACTATTTCGACCTGACGCTGGGATATCCGTCGCTGGCGGCGTCGCTCGAGCGCGCCACGGCGCGTTTCCTGGTCATCAGCTTCACCTCGGACTGGCTGTATCCCTCGTATCAGTCGCTCGAGATCGTCAACGCCTTGCGCAGCCGGAATCATGACGTCACCTACTGCGAGCTGACGTCGAACTACGGCCATGACGCGTTTCTCGTCGACATCGCCGAGCAGACAGAGGTGGTCCGCGGTTTTCTCGACCGCTGCCAGAAAGAGTTCCGGGGGGCGCGGCCATGAAGGTCCGCGAAGTGCTGGGGCGGGGCGACTATGCGCTGATCAGCGAGCTGATTCCGGAAGGCGCCCGCGTGCTCGACCTCGGCTGCGGCGACGGGGCGCTGCTGGCCTGGCTGCGCGAGAACAAGCGGATCGAGGGGCGCGGCATCGAGGTCCGCCCGGACCTGGCGCAGCGCGCCGCCGCGCGCGGCGTGCCCGTGTATCAGGGCGATCTGGAATCGAGCCTGGCGGAATACCCCGACAGCGCCTTTGACTTCGTCATCCTGAGCCAGACGTTGCAGGAGCTGCGCCGCCCGCTGGAGGTGATGGAGCAGATGCTGCGCATCGGGCGGCGCGCCGTGGTTGCGTTTCCGAACTTCGGCCACTGGCGCGTGCGGTGGAGCCATCTGCTGAGCGGGCGCGCCCCGCGCACGCCGCTGTTCCCTCACGCCTGGCACAGCTCGCCCAACATCCACTTCCTCACCGTGCTGGACTTTGAGGAGACGGCCGCCGAAAAAGGCTGGCGCGTGGAAACCCGCCTCTTTCTCTCCGGGCATGCAAAAATCCGTTTCTCGCCGAACTGGCGCGCCGAGATCGCCGTGTACTTGTTGCGCCGGTAAAGCCCGCCCCGGCCTGCCGCTGTCCGGCGTTGTAGCATGACGCCATGGCCGGTTTTTTCTGCGTCGACCGGGGAACGGCGCTGCCGCTGGGCGCCACGCTGGTCGAAGACGGCATCAATTTCGCCGTCTTCAGCAAACACGCCACGCACGTCTGGCTGAGCCTGTTTCATCCCGGAAGGGACGAACCGTTCCACGAAATCACGCTCGATGCGGCCGCCAACCGCACGGGGCACATCTGGCACATCTGGATCAGCGGGCTGCCGCGCGACGTGCTGTACGCGTGGCGCATGGACATGCGCCCGAACCCCAATCCCGCCATCCACCGCTTCGACCCCGCCGCGTACCTGCTGGATCCTTACGCCAAGGTGCTGGCGGGCGGCGAGCAATGGGGCGTGCCGTCGCAGCGCCGTTGCGGGATCCCGCGCGACCGCTTCGACTGGCTCGGCGACCAACCCCTGAACACGCCGCTGGCGGAGACGGTGATCTACGAGCTGCACGTGCGCGCCTATACGCGGCACCCCTCCTCGGGCGTCAGCACCCCCGGCACGTATCTCGGGCTGGCGGAGAAGATCCCGTATCTGAAAGAGCTGGGCGTCACCGCGGTGGAGCTGATGCCGGTGTACGAGTTCGAGGAAGCCGACACGGACCGCTTCAACCCGATGACCGGCGAGCGGCTGTTCAACCTCTGGGGCTACCACCCGATCGGTTTCTTCGCGCCGAACTCGACCTACGGGTCTCGCGCCGAGCCCGGGGCGGCCGTGACGGAATTCAAGGAAATGGTCCGCGCCTTCCACGACGCGGGCATAGAAGTGATCCTCGACGTGGTGTTCAACCACACGGCGGAAGGCGACGAGCGCGGGCCGACGCTCTCTTTCCGCGGCCTCGACAATTCGGTCTACTACCTGCTGGACGCCAACGGCCGCTATCTGAATTTCTCCGGATGCGGCAACACGCTGAACTGCAATCATCCGGTGGTGCGCACGCTGATCGGCGACTGCCTGCACTACTGGGTGATGGAGATGCACGTCGACGGTTTTCGTTTCGACCTGGCGAGCATTCTCGGCCGCGGCAAGACAGGCGAGCCGCTGCCCGACCCGCCGCTGCTCGAGCGGCTGGCCTACGACCCGGTGCTCGCCAACACGAAGCTGATCGCGGAGGCGTGGGACGCCGCCGGGCTCTATCAGGTGGGCACGTTTCCCGCCTGGGGGCGCTGGGCGGAATGGAACGGGCACTACCGCGACGATGTGCGGCGGTTCGTCCGCAGCGATGCGGGCCTCGTGCCCGTGCTCGCCGAGCGGCTCAAAGGTAGTCCGGACCTGTACGCCCGCAGCGGGCGGCAGGCGCAGCACAGCATCAACTTCGTCACCTGCCACGACGGCTTCACGCTGGCCGATCTGGTCAGCTACAACCAGAAACATAACGAAGCCAACGGCGAGGACAACCGCGACGGCGCCAACGAGAATTTCAGTTGGAATTGCGGCGCCGAGGGCCCCACGGACGATCCGGAAATCCTGGCGCTGCGGCGGCGGCAAGCGAGGAATTTTCTGATCCTGCTGTTTTCCAGCGGCGGCGTGCCGATGCTGCTGGCCGGGGACGAATTCGGCCGCACGCAACACGGCAACAACAACGCCTACTGCCAGGACAATGAAATCGGGTGGGTCGACTGGCGGCTGGCGGAGGCCAACCGCGGCCTGTTGGAGTTCGTCCGCCGGCTGATCGCGTTCCGCAGAGGCCGCGGGCTGTTCGCGCGCATCGACTGGAGTCCCTCTCCGGGCGGGGAGCAGGCGGAGATCCGTTTCCACGGGGTCAGGCTGCATCAGCCGGATTGGAGCCACGATTCGCGCTCGCTGGCGATGGAGGCCGTCTGGAGGGGCGAGCGCATTTTCCTGATCGCCAACGCGTACTGGGAACCGCTGGAGTTCGAGCTGCCGCCAGGCCCCGTGTGGAAAGCGATGTTCTATTCGGGCGAAACGGTTCCGCCTGTCGGGCGGACGGTGAAAGTGGAGGCGCGTTCCGCCTTGCTGCTGGCGGAATAGGGCGCGGGCAACGGCGCAGTTCAGGCAGGTTTCTTCACCGGCCAGAACTCGCTCTCCGTCCGCGATTCCCTCATCAGGCGGCTGATCTCGCGCACGATGTCCGGCCGGTCCTCGGCCAGGTTGCGCGACTCATGCAGATCCTCGTCGAGATTGTAGAGCTCGACCGGGGAGTCCAGGGCCTTGCGGATTCCTTTCCACGGCCCCATGCGGACGGCTTGAGAGAAGCCGCCTTCGTGAAACTCCCAATAGAAGTGCTCGTGCGGCTTCTGGGTTTCGCCGAGCAGGGTGGGCGCGATGGACATGCCATCGAGGCCCGGCGGGACAGGCGCGCCGGCGAGTTCGGCAAAGGTCGGCAGCACGTCCCAGAACGCCCAGGGAAAATCGACGGCTTTGCCCGCCCGGATGCGCGCGGGCCAGCGGGCCAGCGCAGGCACGCGGATGCCGCCTTCGGTGAGATCGCGCTTGATGCCGCGCAGCGGCCCGGACGACTCAAAGAACGAAGGGCTGTGGCCGCCCTCTTTGTGCGGGCCGTTGTCGGAGGTGAAGATCACGAGGGTGTTGTCGTCGAGGCCCTTTTCTTTGAGCGCGGCGAAGATCCGTCCGATGTCGGCGTCCATGCGCGTGATCATGGCCGCGAAGCCCTTCTCGGGCCGCGGCCAAGGCCGGTTTTCATAGGGGCCGTAAGAGGGCACGTCCATGCCGTCCCCGGTGTCGCGGCCCATCTCGTTGTTGGCGTGCGGCACGGTATAGCAGAGGTGAAGGAAAAACGGATTCGTCCCGTTTTGTTTTTGGATAAACCGGAGCGCGCGGTCTGTGAACAGGTCCGGGGCGTAGTCCTTGCGCTGGAGGCCCATGTTGCCGCGGCAGAGCCACGCTGTTTCGCCGTCGAGCAGGTGCTCTGGATAGTAGTTGTGCGCGTGCATCTGCGAGAAGAAGCCGAACCACTCGTCGAAGCCTTTGCGCGTCGGGTAGCCGGTGGAGCCGAGCTCGCCGAGGCTCCACTTGCCGAAGAGCGCCGTGCTGTAGCCCGCCTTTTTCAGCACTTCCGTCACCGTGGCGTCCTGCGGCCGCAGCGGCAGGTCTGGCGAGCGGTTGCCTCGCGTGCGCGCATGGCCCGTGTGCAGGCCGGTCATCAACGAGCAGCGCGACGGGGCGCACACGGTCGAGCCGGCGTAGGCCGAAGTGAAGCGGATCCCTTCGGCCGCCATCCGGTCGAGGTTGGGCGTGTGGATGCGCGTCTGGCCGTAGCAGCCGAGGTCGCCATAGCCGAGATCGTCGGCCAGGATGAGGATGATATTGGGCCGCGCGGCGGATGCGTTGAGGCGCAGCGGCGCCGCGGCGGCCGCAGCGGAGGCGAGGAATTGTCTTCGGTTTACCATCGGCGTGCCCATTCTGTCATGCTCTCCTTCAAAGCAATCACGGTTTGCACGTGCAGGTCCACCGTGTCGCTGGTGGAGCGGGCGTAGCCGCCCGCCAGCGTGACGGCGACGGGCACATGCTTGCGCAGAGCGAGATCGAACACAAAGCGGTCGCGGCGGTACAGTCCTTCTTTGGTCAGGCACAGCCCGCCGAGTTGATCGTCTTCATACGGATCGACGCCGGCAACGTAGAAGAGAATCTCCGGGCGGAAGCCAAGCACCGCCGCCTCGCAGGCCGGGCGGAGGCGCGCCAGATACTCCTCGTCTCCGGCCCCGTCCTCGAGATGGATGTCGATGGTCGACGGCGGCTTCACCGCGGGGTAGTTGTTGCGGTGGTGGATGGAGAGCGTGAACACGGACGGATCGCCGCCGAAGATCTCCGCGGTGCCATTGCCGTGGTGCACGTCGACATCCACGATCAGCGCCTTTTTCAGCAAGCCCTCTTTTTGCAGCGTCCGCACAGCCACGGCCACGTCATGGACGGCGCAGAAGCCTTCGCCGTGCGCGGCGAAGGCGTGATGGAAACCGCCGCCGACGTTGAACCCGGCGCCGGCGGCGAGGGCGCGCTGCGCCGCCAGGATCGTCCCGCCTGCCGCGAGAAACACTCCCTGCACCATGCGCCGTGAATAGGGGATCTCGAGCTTGAGCACCTCCTGATAGCTGAGCTTGCCTTTTTCGAGCTTGTGGATCCAGGATTCCTCGTGCACCAGCAGCAACTGTTCCCGCGTGGCGGGCTGCGGCTCGAGGAAATCCTGTTCCGAGGCGATCCCCCGTTCGAGCAACTGTTGACGGATCAAGCGATACTTTTGCGCGGGAAAGATGTGCGCGCCGAGGCTGAGATCGTACCGTTCGTGATAGACAAGCGGGAACGGCAGCACGGCAGCCTCTACCCGCCCGCCTGCAGGGCCGTGAGGATGCCGAGGCGGTAGATGTCTTCCGCCGAACAGCCGCGGGAGAGGTCGTTGGCCGGCTTGGCGAAGCCCTGAAACAGCGGCCCGGTGCAGACGGCGCCGCCGAGCCGCTCCACCAGCTTGACTCCGATGTTGGCGCTCCCGACGTCGGGGAAGATGAGCGTGTTGGCCTTTCCGGCCACGGTCGAGCCGGGCGCTTTGGAGCGGCCCACGCTTTCCACCAGCGCGGCGTCGGCCTGCAGTTCGCCGTCCACGTGGAGGTCCGGGCGGCGCGCCTCGACGATGCGGCGGGCTTCGATCACTTTCGACGCGAGCGGATGTTTCGCGGAGCCTTTGGTGGAGAACGACAGCAGCGCCACGACGGGCTCGACCCCCAGGACGTTGCGAACCGTGTCGGCCGTGGCGATGGCGATGTCGGCCAGTTGCGAGGGGGTGGGATCGATGACGAGGGCCGGGTCGGCCATCGCCAGGACCCCGCCGGCGCCGCACTCCTCGGCATGCGTGCAGACGATCATGACCCCGGAAGCCGTCTTGATGTCGGGGCGCATGCCAATGGTGCGGTGCGCGGCGCGAAAGGTATCGGCGGTGGTGGTGGCAGCGCCGCCGACGAAGCCGTCCGCGTCACCGGCGGCCACCATCAGGCCGGCGAAGACGAGCGGGTCGAGGGCCATCCGCCGCGATTCCATCTCCGTGACGCCGCGGGAGCGGCGCTTCTCATGCAGCAGGCGGGCGTAGTCGTTCAGCTTCGGATTGTTCTCCGGCTGCTCGACCACCACGCAGGAAGCCACTTGTCCGCTGGGGCGCCCCATCAGAATGGGAACGGCCAGCTCCTCGGTGCAAAGCCGGTTGGCGGCGGCGATGACGCGCGGGTCTTCCCCTTCGGGAAACGCGATTCTCTTCTTCTGGATTTGCTGTCGAAGTCGCTCCCTCTGGCGGTCGAAGAAGCGGCGTGCAGATTCCGGCTCCTGCATGAACTTTTCATTCTAGCGCCCGCCGCTGGCCCGGATTCACCGCAAGCCATCCGCAGGTCTACAATCGAAGAGGACTGCCCGCCGCGCGGCGGGCCTGCCGCAATCTCGTTCAAGTTCTCAAACAGAAAGGGTCCTGATATGCGGAAAAAAGTCACCGTTGTGGGGGGCGGCAACGTCGGCGCCAACTGCGCGTTGCGGATCGCCGGCAAAGAGCTGGCAGACGTCGTGCTGGTGGACATCGTCGAGGGGATGCCGCAGGGCAAGGCGCTCGACATCCTTCAATCCGGGCCGGTGGAAGGCTACGACGTCATGGTCACCGGCGCGAACGACTATGCGCCCACGGAAAACTCCGACATCGTCATCATCACGGCCGGTTTCCCGCGCAAGCCGGGCATGAGCCGCGACGACCTGCTGATGGCCAACTATGAAATCGTGAAGAAGGCCACGGAAGAGGCCGTCCGCTATTCTCCCAATGCGTTTTTGATCCTTGTCACCAACCCGCTGGACGCCATGTGCTGGGTGGCGTATCAGATCTCGAAGTTCAGCCGGAACCGGGTGATGGGCATGGCCGGCGTGCTGGACACAGCGCGCTATCGGACATTCCTGGCCATGGAACTGGGCGTATCCGTGGAAAGCATTTCGGCTCTGGTGCTGGGCGGGCACGGCGATACCATGGTGCCGCTGCCGCGGCTGACCACGGTGGGAGGGATTCCGCTTCCGGAGCTGTTGCCGAAGGAGCGGATCGACGCCATCGTGCAGCGCACGCGGGACGGCGGCGCCGAGATCGTGAAACTGCTCAAGACCGGAAGCGCCTACTATGCGCCCTCGGCGGCGGCCGTGGAAATGGCCGAGTCGATCCTCAAGGACAAAAAGAAAGTGCTGCCCTGCGCCGCCTGTCTGGAAGGCGAGTACGGGTTGCACGGGCTGTTCGTGGGCGTGCCGGTGAAAATCGGCGCCAACGGCATCGAGAAGGTGTACGAGCTTTCCCTGAACGATGAAGAGAAGGCTCAACTGCAAAAGAGCGCCGATGCGGTGAAAGAACTCATCGGCGTGCTGAAGGAGAAAGCCGGACTCTGAGCCGCACGGGGAGCCGCGCCCCCGGCGCGGGTCCCCCGCCTTCCGGATGAATTCTGCACAAGGGCGGGCTGCGTTACAATACAGACTCGCGCGGAGACGGCGTCATGGACGAGCAGACTATCCGGATCGCCAGCGGAGTGCTGGCGGCCTTGTGTTTTCTCCTGCTTCTCCGGCGGCGCGCCCGGCGCAAGTCGAAACATCCCCCGGAGTCCTGACCCCCGCGCTCCTCCCAAAACGGGGCCGAGGCGGCGCATCCGTATGCCTGACAAGCACAATTCACAAGACAATACGCCTTCCATTTCGCAAAAACACTGCTGTTTTCAGCTCTCCGTGCGTCCCTCTCCGATTCACCGCTGGGGCGTTTTCGCCGAGGAATTTATCCCTAAAGGCCGGAAAATCATCGAATATACGGGAGAAAGAATCAGCCGCGTGGAAACGGCTCGGCGCGCCCGCCGCCGCTATAATTACCTGTTTACGCTCGACAGTTACTGGACAGTCGACGGCAGCGCCGGGGGCAGCGGGGCGGAGTTTATCAATCATTGTTGCGAACCGAATTGCGTGGCGCGCATCATCAAAGGCCACATTCTCTACTTCGCGGCGCGCGACATCCAGCCGGGCGAGGAATTGACTGTCGACTACCGTTTCGATCCCGACGTGGAGGAGGTGAAGTGCCGCTGCGGCGCGCCGAACTGCCGGGGCACGATCAACCTGAAAAAACCCGCCAGCCGCGCCGGGGCCGGGCGGCACTCCCGCCAGCGGGGCAAGCGCACGGCCTCAAGCGGCAGCAGATCGGACTGACCCCTGCCCCGCCCCGGTGCTATTCACTGAACAGAGAGAACCCGCGCTCGCAGGGCACTGTATTGTCAGAGCGACGGTGCTGTTTCATGGCGGCGAGGACATTGGCGCCCGCCCATGGGTCCACTCCGCAGGGGCGCTGATCCGGCGCTTCCCGCGCCGCCCGGAACAGATTCGTCCGACTGCTGTCGGCTGACTCAACACGCCGGATTCGTGGCGCGGCGTTCCTCACCCGCCGCGCCGCTACCGGTGGGCGCCTGTCAGCCGGGCCGCAATCCGACTCTCCCGCCGGATCTCCTTTGCGCAGGAGCCGGCTGTTGCGGCTGATTGCGAATGCCTGTGCGCATTCACCTGGCCTGGATCGCCAGGGACCAACCGGCCGAGCGAGGAACGCAAGCAGCCGGCGCCCGGAGCGGGGCCAATGCCGGCAGCAATTCAGTCTTCGGCGGTCGAAGGCGGACTGAGGTCCGGCAAGGATGGCGCCTCCTCTCTGCCGGCGGCGCAGCCGGGGGGTAGCCTGCCCGGCGGCTGCGGTTCCATGAACGGCGGCGCGGAACCAGCCCCCGAGCGTCTGCCATTGCGGGAGGCAGCACAAGTTGACTGCCGCAGGGAAGCGGTTCAGGGAATGAGGGGAAGCGCTGTGCGCTTGTTGGTTCGCACCAAGGCGCGGAGGGCCGGCCGCCAGAATTGAGAGGGCGGCTACTTCCGGAACAGCGACAGGATGCCCGACAGCCCGCCTGCCGTCTTGGCCTGGGACTCCCCCTCTTCCAGGGACTTGCCCGCCAACTTCTCGGCAAGCTGAAGGAAGCCCTTGCCGGCGGGCGAGTTCACGGGCACAAACTTGCCTTCGACAACGGCAGCCTGCACGTCCTCCGGAGCGTTGGGCACCACGTGGAATACTTCCAGATGGAGGGCCGCTTCCACCAGGTCTTTTTGCAGCCCGATCTCCTTTCGGAAGCGGTTGATCACCAGCCGGATCTTGCCCGACTCAACGCGGTGCTTTTCCAGGTTGGCCAGCGCTTTCTGCGCCGCATGCAGCGCCGGCAGTTCGTTGGTCGTGACCAGAACCAGGTCATCGCACAGCCTCGCCAGGCTGATGTTCCAGGATCCGAAAGGCCCGCCGGTGTCGAGCAAAACGGTCTCGTAGACGGTCCGCATGAATTGCAGCAGCGCAGCCGGGTTGGCATCGCCGTTGATGCCGTGCACCGGCTGCTCGGGCGCGGCAAGCACGTCCACGCCGCTCTTGACGGATACAAGTCCCTTCCAGATATCTTCGTCCAGCTCGCCGGCGCGGGACAGCGCGTCCAGAAACGAGTAGTTTTGCTTCACCTTGGCAAGGAAAGCCACTGTTCCAGCCAACGGATCGAGGTCGGCCAGAACCACTTTGCCGGATGCCAGCTTCCGCCAGTGCCAGGCCACATTGCAGGCCATCGTGGAAGCGCCACAGGCCCCTTTGACCGGCATGAAGCAGACGACTTTGCCCTCCGAGCCGCCACGCGCCCGATGCACGGAGGCGATCCTCTCCATGACGGTGCAGAACTGATCTTCCGTCAGGGGGGCGCAAAGGAATTCCGTGGCGCCCTGCCGCAGGGACTTCAGAATCAGCTCAGGCTGGTTGGCCGCATGCAGCGCTACTACGGGCAGCTTGGGATTCAGCAGGGCGATGTCGCTGAGAAGGGCCAGCCCCCATTCTTCCCGCGAGGAGGCATCCACGAAGCACAGGTTGATGCCATGGCCCCCCAAGGCCTCCTCGATGATGGCCCGGGTCGGGTATTCCGTCATGGCCATGATCGGGGAGAACGGGAGCAAATCCCCCAGCAAAGCCTCCATGCCGGACCGCATCTCGGGATCCGGGCAGATGAGGAGGATCTTCCATTGGCCGAAATTGCGCCGATTCATGGACATGGGCAGTCCGGCCAGCGGCCCGGTCGGCCTGCTGACCCATCTACTAGCGCTATCGACTTTCTACGCGAAAAACTTGAGAGTCTCGCGCCGCGAGGCTGACTTTTCCTACGGATGGGCAGGCCGGGCCCGGGCTGCCCCCAAGGAGAACCGGACCTCATCATGGACCCACGCAACACTCCAGAAAGGGAAGCATTCCAGATTGGCATCTGTGAAACCCAGCCGGCCACGGCGGAAGGACTCCGCTCGCTCCTGGAACAGCGCGAGCATCTGCGATGCGCGTGGGTGGTGCCCCATTTGCCACTCGTCCTGCAACTGGCCCGGCAATCGCCCATCCAGGCCCTGCTCCTCGACAGGCACTTCGGCCATCAGCTCGTCCTGCGGATGCTGGAGGAGGTGGTCAGGCACTGTCCGCAGACCGGGGTAGTCGTCTGGGGAACGGCGATCGGGGAGGCGGAGGCGCTGCGGTATCTGCAGGCGGGCGCCCGGGGGCTGCTCAAGAAGACCGCCAGCCTGGCCACCATCGAACAATGCCTCACAGCCGTCGCGCAAGGGGCTATGTGGGTCGAGGACGCTGCGGCTGCGGCCGTCACGGAGGACGCCAACCTCGTCATGCCGCAGCTTACGCCGCGGGAATCCCAGGTGCTGGAACTGGTCCGGCAGGGCCTGCGGAACCGGGAAATCGCCGCAGCGCTCGGCATCCGCCCGGGCACGGTCAAAATCCATCTGCGGCATATCTTTGAAAAGACAGGCATTCATGGCCGCTTCAGCCTGGCGCTCAACCTGATGGCGGCCCGCCCCGCCGTCCAGAAGAAGCACGCCGAAGTGGCCTGAACCGCGTCCGCCGCGGGGGCGCGTGCGGAGGCGGCAGGCCCTCTCTGCTATTCTGGCAACGTGCAAGCGCACCCGATTCTGAAATGCACCCTGCTGTTGCTGGCCGTCCTGCTCCCGCTCCTGTCCAAGGCCCGCCAACAGGCCGCTCCCGTCCCTGCGGCTGTGGCAGTCCTGGCCGATGAACTCGACCGCAACTTCCGCATTCTCCGCGAGAAAGCCGACCCCAAGCCTTACTACATCTGCTACCGGGTGGCCGAGGTTGAGGGGGGCCTCATGTCGTCTTCCCTGGGCAGCCTTGTGCAGCGCAGCGACAACCACCGGCGGTCACTGGACGTCACCGTCCGGGTCGGTTCGCCGAAACTGGACAACTTTCACCTGCTCAAGGGAGAGCGGCCGCGTTTCACCGCTTCGGCCGCTTTGCCGGTCGAGGACAACCCGGCGGCGCTGGCGCAAATCGCGTGGCGGGAGACCGACCGCGCGTGGCGGGCTGCGGCGCAACGCCTGATGCAGGTCGAGCCGGCCATCAAAATGCGCACCGAGGCGCCGGAAACCGCCGACCTTCCGGATTTCTCCGAGGAGCCGCCGGCCTCCGGCATCCAGGATGTGCCGCGACAGAAATTCTCGCCCGGCGAGTGGGCGGAGCGGCTGAGAAAATGGTCTTCTGTTTTCGCCCAATACCCGCTGATCATCTCATCCAATATCAGCTTGCAATGGCAGCGCGAGGTGCGGATTTTTGTGAGCAGCGACGGCGCAAGAATCCGGCACGGAAGGCATTTTTACCGGCTCACGATCAGCGCCTCCGCCAAAGGATATGACGGCAACGACCTGAACCTTTTTCGGAGTTTTGACGCCGCCGAACCGGACCGCCTCCCCCGCGAAAGCGCCGTCGAACAGGAGGCGAGAAAAGTGGCCGAGCAATTGACGGCCCTGCTGCGGGCCAAGCCGGCAGACCCCTACGTGGGACCCGCCATCCTCTCCGGCTCGGCTGCCGGGGTGTTCTTCCATGAAATCTTCGGCCACCGCATCGAAGGGCACCGGATGCGCGACGAGACCGAAGGCCAGACTTTCGCATCCTCGGTCGGCAAGCCTGTGCTGCCCGAGTTCCTCACCGTAATCTCCGACCCCACGCTCCGCCGGGAAGCGGGCTCGGATCTGAACGGGTGGTATGATTTCGACGACGAAGGAGTCCCGGCGCAGCGCGTGGTGGTGGTGGAGAACGGCATCCTCAGGAATTTTCTGATGTCGCGGCTGCCCGTTCCGGGCTTCCTCCGCTCCAACGGCCACGGCAGGGCGCAACCCGGAATGGAACCTCTCTCACGGCAATCGAACCTCGTGGTCGAGTCCGCCAAGCGGGTGCCGCGCGAGGAACTCCGGCGGCTGCTGCAGTCGGAGATCCGCCGCCAAAACAAGCCCTACGGGCTGTATTTCGAGAAGGTGACCGGCGGCTTCACGCGCACCCGCCGCGGCGGGTTGCAGGCATTCACCGTGATCCCGCTGGTCGTGTACCGCGTCTTCGCCGACGGGCGCCCGGACGAGTTGATCCGCGGCGCAGACATTGTCGGCACGCCGCTGGCGAGTTTCTCGAAGATCCTGGCCACGGGCGACGAGCGGGAGGTGTTCAACGGCTATTGCGGCGCCGAGTCCGGCAATGTGCCTGTCTCGGTGGTGGCCCCTCCGCTGCTGGTGGCGGAGATCGAAATTCAACGGCAGCAGGAATCCAAGGATATCGGCCCCATCCTGCCGCGGCCCGCGGCGGAGGTACGGCCGTGAAGCGCGCAGTCCTGTTTCTGATGCTCGGCGCCGCCGCGGCCCAACCGCCCAAGCCGGACCCTGCCGTTCAGGCGAAAGTCGTGGCCGCGCTCAACAGCGACCCCATCCTCCGGGCCATGGCGGAAGAACTCAGCCGGGCCAGGAATCTGCGTTCACTCGGCGAGGCTGTCTACTTCGGAGAAGTCGCGGTGGACGACGCCGAGAGTTTCACCGTTTCCGCCATCCTCGGCGCCGCCTTCGCTCCACAACGGGCCTACATCCGGCCTGTGCGCCCGTTGTTGCGCGTCGGCAGCCCGAATTTCGACAACACCGGCTCGATTTATTCGGACTTTTTCGCAGGAACGCGGTTCGACTCGGGCCTGCTGCCGCTGGACAACAGCGTGCCCGCGCTGCGCCACGCCCTTTGGCTGGCGCTCGATCGCGCCTACAAGACCGCTTACGGAGCGCTGGGCCGGAAAGCAGCGGCCCTGCGGGGGGTCACGCAGAGCGAGACGATGCCGGATTTCTGGCCATCCTCGCCTGTGCTCGTGCTGGAGACGCCGGCGCGGGTCAAGATCGATGAAACCGCATGGGCCCAGAGGGTGAGACAGCTTTCTGCGATCTTCAACGCCTATCCCTCGATCGCCTCTTCCGGCGTGGAATTCCAGGCGTCGCAAGGCACAGCCTACTACATCAACACCGAGGGAAGCGTGGTGCGGGTCAACGACCGCATCGCCTACGTCCTTGTCCGCGCGTTGACGCAGGCGCCCGACGGCATGGTCATTTATGACGGGGACGCCATCGAAGCGCTTGATCCCTCGCGCATGCCACCGGAGACCGCACTGCGGCAGGCCGTGGAGTCCGTCGCAAAGAACGTCCGGGCGCTGGCGGAGGCGCCTCTCGGGCAGAGCTATTCGGGCCCCGTTTTGTTCGAGGGCGTAGCCGCCGCGCAGGCCTTCGGCGAAGTGTTCGGCGCCAATCTCGGCGTGACACGCCGTCCTGTGGCTGAACCCGGCCGGCAGGTTCCCGTGCTCGGCAGCGAACTCGAAGGCAGGCTCGGGCTCCGCGTGCTTCCCGAGTGGATGAGCCTGGTGGACGACCCCGGAGAACGGGAATTCAACGGCCGGCCGCTGCTCGGCTTCTATCTGGCCGATGTGGACGGCGTGCGTCCGCAGCGGTTGACCGTGGTGGACAAAGGCGTGCTGAAGGCCTACCTGACCACGAGACAGCCCGTGAAGGGCATGGACGGCCCCAACGGCCGGTCCCGTTTGCCTGGCCCTTTTGGGCTGAAAATCCCGCGGATTTCGAATCTCTTCGTCCAGGCGGGCGTCACCGAGAACGAAGCCGCGCTCAGGAAGCGCCTCCTGGATCTGGCCTTGCAGATGGGCCGGGAATACGCCATCGTGATCCGGAAACTCGATTTCCCCTCCTTCGGCTCCGTGGATGACCTCCGGCAGAGCGCGAACCAGGCCGGAAGGAGCGGCGTGTCGGGCCGGCTCTCTTCGTCCCCCGTGCTCGTCTACCGTGTGTATCCGGACGGCCGGGAAGAACTGGTGCGAGGGATGCGTCTCCGCTCCTTCGGGACGCGGCATTTCCGGGACATTCTGGCCGCCGGAGACCGCCTCCATCAGTTCGATTACATGGACAACGGCGCGCCGCTGGCGCTGGCCGGGGCCGGCAGTTATGTGGCGGGCTGCTCTGTCATTGCCCCTTCGCTGCTGTTTGAGGAACTCGACCTCGAGCCCGCCACCGCAGACCTGCCGAAGCCGCCCATTGTGCCGCCGCCGCGGTGAAGCCGGCCGCCGCCGCAGGGCTGCTAAGCTCAAATCGGAAGCCCGTGGGACTGCTATCGCGCGCCATCTTCGCCGAAATCGCCGCCAGCGCGCTGCTCGGAACCGCCCTATTCGTCCTCGTGCTGTTCCTGCAGCGGGCGGCTCAACTGTTTTCGATCCTCGTCACCACCTCTGCCACGGCCGGCACGGTCGGCTACCTTTTCCTTCTGCTGCTTCCGTCCACCATGCCGATCACCGTGCCATTGGGCGTGCTGGCAGGAATCCTGATCGCGGTGAGCCGCATGTCGGGCGACGGCGAGGTGACGGCATTGCGCGCCGCCGGCGTGCCCGGATACCGGCTGCTGGCGCCGGTCATCGCCTTCGCCCTTCTTGCCGCGTCCGCCGCAGCCTTCTGCTCCCTGTATCTGACCCCCTGGAGCAACCGGGAGTTGATCCGCGCCGTCAACCGGCTGGGCGCGGCGCAACTGTCCTCGGAGATCCAGCCCCGGGTCTTTGAGGAGAGTTTCCCGAACAAGGTGCTCTATGTCGGCGACCTGATCCCCGGCTCTCCGGCCGTTTGGCGCAAGGTGTTCATCGCCGACCTGACCCCGCCCGCGGAGCGCCAGAGCGCGGCGCCGCGGAAAGGCGACTGGCCTGTGGTGACCCTCGCTGCAGAGGCTGTCGTCCTGCCCGATCCGGCGCGAAACCGGCTGCAGCTTTCGCTGAAGAATGGCGCCACCTATGAGGCCGCGCCCGACCCTGCCGAGTATCACCGCATCCACTTCCCGCGCGGCGAGCAGGCTCTGGAAGCGCGTCCGCGCTCCGAGGTGCGGGCCAAGAACTACACGGCCACGCCGACGCTCGAACTGCTGCCGGAGCTGCGGCGCAGCGTGGAAGCGCGCATCGAGTTCCACCAGCGGCTGGCCCTGCCCATGGCGTGCCTGCTGCTGGGGCTGGCCGCCTTCCCCCTCGGCGTGGCTTCGCGGCGCGGAGGCAAGAGCGGCGCCTTCGTCACGACGGTGGTTTTCGCGCTCGTCTATTACACGGCGCTGGTCAGCCTGATCGGCCTCGCCCGGGAGGAGCGGATCGCAGCGGAACTGGCCACATGGCTGCCCGACGGGCTGTTCGCGCTGTTGGCCGCTTTTCTCCTTCTGCGGCTGGAGAAGCCCGGCGACGGTGAATGGCTCGCCGGTCTGCGCGCCCGCGCCGCCGAGTGGCTGGGCCGCCTGCGTTCCCTGCCCCGGCCCCTGCTGCCCCTCCCGGCGGCCCGGAGCTTCAATGCGGGCCGGACGCGCGTCTTCATTCTGCCGCAAGTTGTCGATTACTATGTGCTTTCCAGCTTCTTTTTCTACTTCTTTGTGCTTTTGTTTACATTCGTAATCTTTACAGAAGTCTTCAATTTTTTCGAACTGTTGGGCGACGTTTTTCGCAATCAAATCCCCATTTCCGATCTTTTCCGGTATCTTTTCTTCCTCTCCCCCAAGCTCGTCTATGACGCCGCGCCGCTCAGCGTCCTGGTGGCTACGCTGGTCTGTTTCGGCATTCTCTCGAAGCACAACGAGATCACGGCCATGAAGGCCTGCGGCATCAGCCTCTACAGGCTCAGCCTGCCCGTGCTGGCGGCGGGCGCCGTGCTGAGCGCCGCGCTGTTCGCTTTCGACCACTATGTCGCCACGGGGGCCAACGTGATTCAGGAGCGGCTTCGCAACCAGATCAAGGGGCGCCCGGCCCAGACCTATCTGCGCCCGCAAAGCCCGTGGATTTTCGGCCAGGGGCCGCGGATTTTCTACTACAGGTATCTGAATGAAAGCGAAGGCGTGCTCGGCGGCGTCAGCGTGTACGAGCTTGAAGAGAAAAGCTTCGGGCTCGCCCGCCATATTTACGCCGACCGCGCCCGATGGGAGCCGGCGCTGCGCACCTGGGTCTTCCAGAACGGCTGGGTGCGCGACCTCGGCGCCGGCCCGGACCGGTTCCGGAAATTCGAGGGCGAGGCGGCGACCTTTCCTGAAATCGACGAGCCGCCGTCCTGGTTCGTCAAAGAGGTCAAGACATACAAGCAGATGACATTCGAGCAATTGGGCGGCTACATCGCCGAAATGCGCCAGTCGGGGTTCAACACGATTCCCTTGCAGGTGCAGTATCACAAGAAGTTCTCGGCGCCGCTGTTCGCATTGGTGATGGCGCTGCTCAGCGTGCCGTTCGCGTTCCTCACCGGCACGCGGGGCGCGCTGACGGGCGTTGGGGTGAGCCTGGGGGTGGCCGTGGCGTATTTCGCCCTGAACTACTTCTTCGAGCAGCTCGGCAACGCGGGGCAGCTTCCGCCGCATCTGGCCGCCTGGTCGCCCAACGCCCTGTTCGCGCTCGCGGGCTTGTACCTGATGTCGAGAATGCGCACGTGATGGAGGCTATGAACCGCAGGCGACTCTTGCTCCTGTGGCTGTCGGCAGCCGGCCTTGGCGCGGCTGCCGAGGATTGGACGCGCTGGACGGACAAGAAGGTGCTGCAGATCCTCACCAACTCTCCGTGGGCGCGCCGCCGCCGCATCCGGTTGGAGTGGTTCCGGCGGGAGCCCGAGCCGCCTCGCGCGGAGGAGATGCCGGGCGCCACAGGGCCCAACATGAGACGTCCCGGCGGCAGCAATCCGATCGGAGGCATCGGAGTGCCCCGGACATCGCTGCCTCTGGAGGCGGATCTGATCATCCGCTGGGCGTCGGCATTGCCCGTGCGCCAGGCGCGGGCTCTCTACATTCACCGCTCGCAGGCAGGGGCGGGCCGGGCGCTGGCGGAACTGCTCGAAGACGACCCCGAGCAGGCAATTCTCGAAATCCACGGGCTGCCGGCCCAAATCGCCCACAAGGGCGCGGGTTCCGTGGAGCTGGCGGCCATGCAAGGCGTCCGCCTGCGTCTGTCGCGAGGCCGCGTGGCCGCTCCGGTGAAAACGCGCGCCGATCTCACCGGTTTGACACTGGATCTCTACGCGTATTTCGACCGCGCCGCACTCGAGGAGCCGGGAGGAGAAATCGAGGTGTCAGCAGACCTGCAAATCGCCCGGTTCCGCGAGCGCTTCCGCACGAATCTCATGGCCTACGGCGGCAGGTTCGAGATCTGAGCGGGCGCCGCAGCGGGCGGGTGCGATGCGATAGTCTCTGGAGGAAGCGGCCACTCCCAAGCCGCATCCCTGAGGAGGCATCGCGCATGAGATTCGCAGCACTGATCGCGGCATTCTGTCTGATCGCCGGACCCGCAGCAGCACAGGCGCAGAAGCAGTTCCGCACAGTGATCTTCGGCCGCTACTCGGACTCGATCCAGAGTTTCGAGGCGTTCGCGAAGAGGGCCAAACAATCCGGCGCCACGCACGTCGTGATCACGGCGGAAGACCTGCCGTGGGCCTTGTGGATGCTGGACACGGAAGGCGACCCCTACCCCGCCTGGGCCATGTCCAACATCGGCCTGTTCAAGGCAGCCCCGCCGGATGCGCTGAAGCCTTACCTGCCGCAGGACTACGCCGAACGCGTGATGGGCATCCTGAGAGAACGCTGCGAAGTGCTGCGGCGGCTGGGCCTGAAGGCGGCTTATACGACGTTTGAGCCGCAGATCCTGCCGGAAGCGGTCTACCGCGACCACCCGCTGTGGCGCGGTCCTCAGGTCGACCACCCGCTGCGCTCGCGCGTGCCGCGCTTTGCGCCGAACATCGACAACCCGGAAGTGCTCGCGCTGTACCGCGAGTCCATGAAGAAATTCTGCGCGGCATGCCCGGAAGTGGAAGTCGTGTCGCTCCACACAAATGATTCCGGCTCGGGCATGAGCTGGAGTCCGGGCCTGTATCAGGGGCCGAACGGCAGCGCCCTTTCGCGGGACCGCAAGATGTACGAGCGCTACCGCGACTTCTTCGGCGCCCTTCGGCAGGGCGCGCAGGATGCCCGCCCCGGGCCGCTGGAAATCGACGCCGAGTGGGTGCGGGAGTCCGTGCCGGAGCTGTTCGCCACGCGGCTCGAGCCGGGGATGGCGATTGCCAACATCGAAGGGCCGAAGGCGACGCCGTACAAGGCTGTGGTCGGGTTCCTGCTCGATTACTTCTATCCGTTTTATCCGGCGCTGGGGATTCCGCTTCCGGTGCGTTATGTGGAGGAGCTGGAAAAGGCTTCCCGCAGCAATGCTCCGCGCCTGTTTTACCTGATTGGCGACCGTTACAACACGGACATCTACTTCGATATCTACGACCGTTTCTGGAAAACCCCTGCGACAGATGACGTCTCGCGCATGCAACTGCTGCGCTCCATCGCCGCCGCGCGCGCAGGCGAGAGCAACGCGGGCGCGCTGGTGAGCGCCTGGAACGCGATCCACCGGGCGGGCCGCGACGTCGATATTCTCAATTTCGGCGGCACGCTTTTCTACATCGGCGGCGTCCACCAACGGTGGATTACCCGCCCCTTTGTGCCGTTTCCCGAAGAATTGCTTTTCGAGGAGCGCGCCTATTACCGGAAATTCCAGTTCCAGGCCCGGGGCGAAGACCGGGCTCGCGATCTCGGCGACATCCAGGGCACGCGGCAGTACGAGGGGCTGGGCGGGGCGGCCGTCTCCGGCCAGCTCCTCGTGCGCATGAAAGGCGATCTCGCCGAGGCGCGCGCGATGCTCGGCAAAATCCTTGCCTCGCCCGCGGCGGCGGCCCGGAAGGCGGAGCTCGAGCTGCTCGACAAGCGCATCCGCGTGTTCGACATCCTGGTGGACAATTGCCGCGACGGGCTCGAATACCAGTATCTGCTGGACTTCATGCGCGGCGGCCGGCTCCGCCGCCCCGTCGAGTTCCAGGAGCATCTCACCGACATTCCCGAGTGGCGACAGATCAAGGACATCGCGCGCCGCGAGATGGACAACAGCATCGTGCTGGCCGAGATGCTGGAGTCCACGAAAGACGTCCTGCTGGATCTGGCGCGGACGAAGGAAGAAGAGAACATCCGCGTCCTCGGCCCGGATCTGGCCGGCCAGCTCCGCCGCCGGGTGCAAATCATGGCCAAATACTGGGAGGATTACGAGCGGCTGTTTGACCGGGAAAAGCCGCTGTCGGCTTCGGAGAAGAGCCAATAGGCTCCGTTAATGCTCTTTCGCCGCTCCGGCGCCGGTTCCGGAAAGTCCCTGCTGCTTCACCCTTTCGCCTCATGCCGGTTTGCCGCCCCGCGGATGCAGGCCGCCCGGTGGCCGAACGATGCGTATGCCGCCAGCCTCCAGCAGGGCTTTCCGCTGGCTGTCCGGCTGCAAAGCCCGTGGGGATTTGACTTGGAAGCCTGAGGGCCGGACGGGACACCGATGCCTGGCCCGCACGCCTGCGGGCCGACCGTCCGCCCGCCGTAATGTGGAGAAGCAGATCGAAAAATATCTTGACGAAAAGGACTGAATACCGTAATATCGAAAACTGACCATGGACTGAAGCCGCCGGTCGGGGATGCAAGGAGGATGACACCTTCCGGCGGAGGCGCGTAAAAGCAAGCGGAGAGGGGGCCGTGTTCCGGCGGGAGATTTCCGGCCGGGAAAAGCGGAGGGAGTCGAACGCTTGAATCGCAACTGGAAGGATGCGGCGCATCTGATCCGGCCCGCGATCGTCTTTCTTGCCGGACTCGTGATTTTCCTCGGCCTTCGTACTGCTTTGGTCCCTTCGGACTTCGGCAAGTGGGGACATTACCGCGCCGGGGCGCTGGGGGAAATCCGCAGCAAACCGCTGCGCTACGCCGGGAAAGAGACGTGCGCCGGATGTCACGTCGAACAAGCCGGGCAATGGGAGGCCGGCAAACACGCCCGGGTGGCTTGCGAGGCGTGCCACGGACCTGCGGCGGCACACGCCGCGGACTTCGACAAGGTGAAGCCCGCGAGGCTCGACATTGCATCGCTGTGTTCGGGCTGCCACGAGAAGGACGCGGCCAAGCCTTCCTGGTTCCGGCAGGTGGCTTCCG
>Ga0272446_1000932_pt1 | contig 44416 bp, 33 predicted proteins | sample YNPCB0061_FD_194587 | JGI IMG/M metagenome (GOLD analysis project Ga0272446, IMG submission 194587) | Hot spring microbial mat communities from Yellowstone National Park, WY, United States - YNP-CB-006-1 | ecosystem: Environmental > Aquatic > Thermal springs > Hot (42-90C) > Sediment | place...
ACCCCACCGCAGAGCACGGCCCCTGTTTGGTTCCGGCTTGTCCGGGACGGGCGGGGTAGCGACCACCGGGAGCGTAGGGGCGAAGCCCCTGCAATCGGCGCCCGGCCCTGCCGGGTTAGGGCGCCGTGGCTGCCATGCGAGGGCAGCCAGACACCCTGCCAACTCCTCGATACCGCCTACCTGCCAGGCTCGTATAGCATGAAGCTCGCGTTTCTGGCGCCGGTGTCCCACTCGAACGCGCTCAGGCTCGCGGTCGTGCGCGGTGTCGGCTCGGTGATACTGTCGCCCACCGCCTACGCTTCCACAGGAGATCCTGTCGCCGCTTGGCGCTTTGCCGACGATCAGCACTGCGCGCTCTTCGTCTTTTGGGTGGCCGCGGGGGCCGCTGGCATCGTCCTGAGCCCGACCGATGCGGTGCGATCTGCGACGGGGATCATGCAGACCGTCATGGTCGGAAGCCCTGCCCAACTCTTGGCCGGTCAGGGAGAGCGCTACGACTTGCTCCTCAACCTGACGAACATGAACGGGGTAGACCACATGTCGTTCTCGGACACCATCGTTGCCGCCGACGGCCAACCGGGCGGAAGGCTCTATGTCGCCAAGCGGCCCGGCGGAACGTTCGAAGAGATCCCCAAGCAAGCAGGCAAGAATTGGGATGATCACGCAATCGTAGGGTCGGAGGTGCTCGCCACGGCCAGCGATGACCTCGGATCTCTATACGTCCGCCATCCCGACGGCAGCGTCGTGCTGCTCAAGGATGACCCCACCCGCAGCGTGGGCCTGATAGCCGCCGACACGAACTTCATGGCGTGGCAGGAGGGTTCCGGAGGCACGGTCTGGACGGGCTATACGCGCGTGGAAGTGTGGGCTGCGCCTTTCACGACCGACCCCAGCTCATTTCACCCCTACAAGGCCGCCGACATCCCCAACAACGGCTTGTATGACTTCGCGTTTGGCGAGGGATGGTACATCGTCCGGCTCGAAGCAGGAGGCGTACGGTTCGTTCACCTCGGCGACGCCAAATACGTCGACATCGCGCCTCCTCCTGGCCTAGCGTTCATCCGCGCCGTGAACGTGGCGGCAGGCGAAGCGTGGTTCCTCATGCGAACCTCGCCCGGCATCGAGAATCCCGTCACCGTAGCGCGCTATGACCTGTCCGCTGTCCTGGCCAACCTACCTTGAGCCCTCCACCATGCCCTCGTCGCGTCTCCTCTCTCTCGCATGTGCGCTGGGCCTGCTCGCCGTCGCCCGGCCGGCGGCCCCGCAGAGCGCCTCGCCCAGCCCGGTCTGGCGCTTCGATGTGGGCCTCGGGCTGTCCAGCTTCGCGACACATGGCGGTACGCCACGTTCAGGGCCGGGGCTGCGCCGGGACCGCTACGAGCTGTCGATTCTCATCCATCGCGCGGGCGGATATGCGGCGTATTCCACCGGGCTCCAGGATCCCGGCTCCGATCCCACGCGCTGGATCCAGCGGGATCTGGAGCTCGGGGCGCTCTGGCCCCCCCTCGAGGTGACGACGAGGCGGATCCATGCGGACCCCACTTTGGGGCTGGGCGGCACGTACTCCTGGGCGTGCTCCTGACACAAGTCCGCCTATGTGCCAGTACTCCTGGTCTTCGGCACCGGCGGCTACGCCTGCGTGCCCACCTCCAACGGAGACACGTGTCCTCCCGGTCCCACCTATGACGGCCGGGCATGGGGTGTCACCCCTTCGGTGACCGGAACGTTCGGCGCTTCGCGCGGCGCGTTCGTCGGCCTCCGCCTGGCAGGCCGGTACCTCTGGGTCCACGGCACCGACACATCCTCGTTCGTACGCGAGCACGAAGCGCTCTTGATCGTCGGCATGGCATTCGGCAGCACGACACCCGAACCAACGGCCCGATAGGTCGCTTGAGAGCTCGTGGGACAGTCTCGGCGCCCTCCTCGGCGGTTCGACTCCGGCAACGTACATGAGCAAGCGATCGCCGCGCGTCAGGTCGCCTCGTTCCAACACCGAAGTCGCCTGCCCCGCGCCCTTCCTGAGCAACAACGCGGAGGTCACCTGCCGTGCTACCGCTATGGTGGTTGTTTGTCGCGCCAAGGTCGACCAGCCTGGCAGGCTGGTGGAGGGAAGCGTGGATTGCAGCGGACACACCCGAGGACCTCGGGTGGTGCGAGCATTACGTTCTCATCCGGCGCCGCCGTGCGATGCCCGTACCGATTGCAGCGGCAACGAGCCAGACGAGACGGACGGGCGCCGACGACGATGAGCCCGCTGTGCCGCAGGCGCATCCACCCGAATCTCCGGACGATTCGTCACCAGGAGCAACAGGAGTAGCCGGCGCTCCCGAGCCGCTCGATCCGGCCGTACCACTGTCGGGCAGGCCGGATCCTCCTGTTCCACCAACGTTGCCGCCGCCTCCGACGCCTCCCGCGTTGCCAGAGCCGCCAGCGCCACCCGATCCACCGCTGTTGCCCGACCCGCCATCGCCGCCCGTGCCTGCACCGGCCGACCCTCCCGTAGCGGCCCCGCCCGTGCCCGCACCCGCCGATCCTCCCGTGTCCGTGCCGCCAACTCCACCGGTGCCCGAACCGCCATCGCCGCCCGTGCCCGCGCCCGCCGCGCCGCCGGTGCCCGAACCGCCATCGCCGCCCGTGCCGGATCCTCCCGCGCCCGCCGCACCGCCGGTGCCCTGGCCGTCGCAGTCCGGGTCCGCGTCGTCGGCCACACCGTCGCAGTCGTTGTCGATCGAGTCGGCGCAGCTCGTATCGCCCCAGGGCCCTTCCGGCGCAGGCTGGCCCGCCGTGCAACTGTCCGTGCCGCCAATGCACTTGCTCTTCGACGCGCACGCGCCCACGCCGCACGTGCTTGGCACATAACCGTCATCGACGACTCCGTTGCAGTCGTCATCCACGCCGTCGCACGTGGCATCGGTCGAGGCCGTTGCGGTACAGGCATACTCGCAGCCGTTGGCTTCCTGACTGTCGAGGTCGTAGTATCCGGGCAGGCACTTCACAATCACGCACGTGCCGGCCGCGCAGGCGCCCTCAGCGTGCGCAGGAGCACAAACGACGCCGCATGCGCCGCAGTTGGCGGGATCGGATTGCAGGTCGGCCGCTGTCACCTCGCAGCCGTCGCCGTGCAGGCTATTGCAGTCCAGGTAGCCTGGATCGCACTTGACGATGCTGCAGACGCCACCGTTGCATGCGGTCGTGGCGTGCGCCGCGGCGCAGGCGATGCCGCAGGCTCCGCAGTTGTTCGGGTCGGTCTGAAGCTGTGCGGAGCTCGCCTCGCAGCCGTCGGCGGCGAGGCCGTTGCAGTTGAAGTATCCGCTGTTGCAGGCGGCCACGCCGCAGACACCACCGGTGCAGACACCGGTCGCGTGGGCCGGCGCGCAGACGATGCCGCATCCCCCGCAGTCGGACAACGAAGTGGCGATGTCGGTCTCGCAGTCGCCAGCCGGCGGCTTGCAGTCGGCCTTTCCAGCCCCGCAGACCGAGGCGACGCACAGACCGCCTGAGCACACCTGCGTTTGCGGATCGCAGGCAACGTCGCACCCGCCGCAATGATTGACATCGGTCGCGAAGCCGGCCGTGGCGTATTCGCAGCCCGTCGCGGCGATCTTGTCGCAATCCGCGTATCCCGCATTGCACACGCCCACCGCGCACGACCCGCCCGAGCACACCGGCGTGGCGTTGGGAGCCGAGCAGACCACGCCGCACCCGCCGCAGTTGCTCGCATCGGAGGCAAAGTCGGCGACAGCGTATTCGCAGCCTGTCGTCACGAGACCATCGCAATCCGCGTAGCCAGCATCGCAGTCCCCAACGATGCAGCTCCCCAGGTAGCACCCGGGCGTGCCATGGGCTGTCGTGCAGACGTTTCCGCAAGTGCCGCAGCTATCCACGTCGAAGCTCAGGTTCTGCCCTGGGTTGTAGTTGTACGGGCAGATGTCGACCGAATCCACGATGCCATCCCCGTCGGTATCGGCGTCATAGACGGTATTGGTGATGTTGGAGACAGCCTCGAAGTCGTTGAGGCCTACCTTGTAGTGCAGCTTGGCCTGGTTCTGATACGAGGCATGGCCGAGGAGCTTCACGGTGAAGGTGACGGTGCCGCTCTCGCCGGGGCCGAGGTTGCCGACGTTCCACCTCACGGCACCACCCGACAGCGTACCGCCGTTGCTGGCCGAAACGAACGCGCTGCCTGGCGGAATCGGGTCTTCCACGGTCGCGGAGAGCGCGACCCCCGGCCCCGCGTTGCCGTAGCCGAGGGTGAATGTCACCTGATCGCCGACCGTCGTGGCGGGCGCATTTTTCCAGATGGTGACGCTGGGCTGGCCGGCGAGCGTGGCGCAGGGCGCTTCGAACAGCGAGTTCAAAAACAGGCGCGTACCCTGGCTCGTGGGGTTCGTCGAGATGGGAAGCTTCACATCGTACTGGTGGCCGCCAAGATAGCTGACCTTGCCGAGGCTTCCGCAGATCTCCGCGTAGGGCGGGCAGGCGCCGTCCAGATAACCGGTCATCCATACGTCATTGTCCCCCTCGGGCGTCCCATGCTTGGTGATCATGGTGATTCCGCCGGCCTTGTAGCTGTCACCGGCCGGCAGGGAGTAGGCGGGCTCGCTGCCTCCGACCGCCTTGAAAGCACCGTCGAGCTGCGCAAACGGGGAGTCGGCGTGGTAGAAGTCGACGGCGGTGGGCGTGGCGCCAATGACGAAGCCGTGGGGGGTGAGGAACAAGCCGTTGACCAGATCGTTCTCGTAAGCGTTGACGGCCTGGCACTCCGCGAAGAAGTGGACAGGGAACCCGAGGAAAGCCCGCACCTCGGCGACCACCTCCGGGTTGGCGCGTGCCTCGTTCACCGCCCAGTGCATCGACATGAACTGGCAGTAGACGGGATCCCCGTCGGCGTCGAAGAGCTTGCCATCGCGATGGTTGGTCGTCGTGGGTCCGGCAACCTCGGCGGGGTCGAGCATATCCGGGCTGGTGTCGGGCCAGGCGAGGTTGAGCGTGGAGTCCGGAATCCCGGCCGCCTGCACGTAGCTTCTGGCAATCTTCTGGTTGCCGTCGGCGAACATGGCAATCGTCGGCGCCACGACCAGAAGCCGCGCCACGTCACCGTCGAATGAAACCACCGCCTCGTGCACGGTGGTGACGTTCGCAGCCTGCCAGGCGGTGATGACGGGTCGCGCAGCGGCTGCGTCAGCGGCGTCGATGACCCACGGACCGCCGCGGTAGCCGTGGCTGGGGAGGACCTGGCCGGACTTGAAGTCCTTCGAGGTGGCCGTGAAGTCCACGCCGCCCGCGGCCTTGCCCTGTCGAATGACCCACCGCACCGGGACGTTGTGCCTCAACAGATCGTAGACGAGCCCGAAGGCCTTGAACATCCCGTTGTCCTGATAGGTCGTGTCCATCGGGATGATGAGGGATCCCGGCGCAAAGGTGTCGGCGCGCGCCTCCGTGGCGGACATCGCGAGCGCGGCGAGAATGACGGCTGCGGACAGGTGTGGCCTTCTCATACGATCCTCGTGGCGTGGCTCGGTGCTCGTATCGTGGCCCTCAAGACAATCCAAGCCAGAGTAAAATGTCGCACGAGCAAGCGAGCGTGTCAACGACGGCAAACCGCAACCAAGTGCGCATGCTCCGCGCCATCGCTGCCGGCTTGGTCGCCCCGCCCACGCAGAGCTAGCGCTTGGCTTCAGCAGTCTGGCGATAGCCAGGTACTCACCGAGCTACTCGACGCCAGGATCGCAGCTCGGCCGAAGCTCCTGCTCGGTGGTCACCCTGCCCCGCACTCGCCCGTGCGCAAAGCTCGCTTCGTGCCACCAGGCTCGATGCCGCGCTCGGCCGGATCCTATGCACTTTGGAATGGTGTGGTGCGTGCGTGGTCGTCCGGGGCGCAGGAGGCCCCGGGGCGGGTGGCGATGCGACGCCGGTCTACTTGAGTAGCTTCTTGAGCGTCTCGCCCATGTCGGCAGGCGTCGGGGCGACAGCCACGCCTGCGGCCTGAAGCGCGGCGACCTTCTCCTTGGCCGTGCCCTTGCCGCCCGCGATGATCGCGCCCGCGTGGCCCATGCGCTTGCCAGGAGGCGCGGTCGCACCGCCGATGAACGCCGCCACCGGCTTCTTCATGTTCGCCTTGATCCAGGCAGCCGCGCGCTCTTCCGCGTTGCCGCCGATCTCACCGATCATGATCACGCCCTCGGTCTTCGGGTCGTTGTTGAACTCCGTCAGCACGTCGATGAAGTCCATGCCACCCACCGGATCGCCTCCGATGCCGATGCACGTCGACTGCCCGATGCCGAGCGCCGTGAGTTGCCCCACCGCTTCGTAAGTCAGCGTGCCGGATCGCGACACCACCCCGATGGGCCCCGGCTTGTGCACGTGACCCGGCATGATCCCGATCTTGCACTCGCCCGGCGTGATGATGCCCGGGCAGTTCGGGCCGATCAGACGAGTCGACTTGCCTTCCAGGAAACGACGCGCCTTGATCATGTCCATCGTGGGGATGCCTTCGGTGATGCACACCGCGAGGGGCACGCCCACGTCCGCGCACTCCATGATGGCGTCGGCCGCGCCAGGAGGCGGTACGAAGATCAGCGCGCAGTCCGCGCCGGTCTCCTTGATGGCGGCGCCGACCGTGTTGAACACCGGCACCTTGCCTTCCCACTTCTCGCCGCCGCGGTGGGGCGTCACGCCCGCCACGATCTTGGTTCCGTACTCCATGCACTGCTTCGCATGGAACGAGCCCGCTCCGCCCGTGATGCCGAGGACGACGACACGCGTGTTCTTGTTGACCAGGATTGCCATCTTCGACCTCTACTTGCCCGCCGCCGCGACGACCTTCTGGGCGCCATCCTTCATCGAGGTGGCGCTCTCGATACGGAGACCGCTCTCCGCGAGCATCTTGCGACCAAGCTCCACGTTGGTGCCCTCGAGGCGCACGACCAGCGGCACCTTGAGCCCCACTTGCTTGCTCGCATTGATGACACCGGCCGCGATCACGTCGCACTTCATGATGCCGCCGAAGATGTTGACGAAGATCGCCTTGACCTTCGGGCTGCTCAGGATCATCCGGAATGCCGTCGTGACGGCCTTCTCGTCCGCACCGCCGCCCACATCCAGGAAGTTCGCTGGCTCGCCACCGAAGTATTTGATGATGTCCATCGTCGACATCGCCAACCCCGCGCCGTTCACCAGGCACCCGATGTTGCCGTCGAGCGATACGTAGCTCAACCCGGCCGCCTTCGCCTCCAGCTCCACCGGATCCTCTTCGTGCACGTCGCGAAGCTCCGCCCACTCCTTGTGACGGAAGTCCGCGTTGTCGTCGAAGTTGATCTTGGCGTCGAGCGCGAGCACGTGCCCGTCCTTTGTCACGATCAGCGGGTTGATCTCGCACAGCGAGCAGTCTTCCTTGACGAACAGCTCCGCCAGCTTGATCGCGAGCTTGACGAACTCGTTGACGGTCTCCTTGCCGTGACGCTGCAGGTCGAGGGCGAACGCCAGATGCTTGGCCTGGAAGCCGGCCAGCCCGATCGCCGGATCAATGTGCACCGTGTGAATCTTCTCCGGCGTCTCGGCGGCGACCTTCTCGATCTCCATGCCGCCTTCGGTCGACGCCATCATGGCGACGCGACGCTTCTCGCGGTCGACGACCATGCCGAGGTACAGCTCTCGCTCGATGGGTAGGCCTTGCTCGATGTACAGGCGGCGGACCTTCTGGCCCTGCGGTCCGGTTTGATGGGTGACGAGCTGCATGCCGAGGATCTTCTCGGCCAGCTCACGGGCTTCCTTCGGCCCGTTCTTCGCGAGCTTGACCCCGCCCCCCTTGCCGCGGCCACCCGCGTGGATCTGCGCCTTGACCACCACCACCGGCGTGCCGGTCTCGTCGATCAGACGTTTTGCGTTCTGCTCCGCCTCGTCTACCGTCATCGCCGGATACCCTTTCGGGATCGGCAACCCGTAGCGGGCGAAGATCTGCTTGGCTTGGTACTCGTGGATCTTCATCGTTTGTCCCCTTGGCGACCGGCGCGCACGCTACCACCCGTCCGCCCGTCACGGATCGACAAAACGCCGACCCGCCGCCTTGTGCTCGTACGCGCGGCCCTGCCCGGCTGCGCCGCCGCCCCTGCGCCCGGCCCCGACACGCCTACCTCGGCACGCCGATCGCCCTCCAGAAAGCGATCGGCATGATCGGCACATGCCCGAGCACCGCGTCGTCGACCCACGGCACGACGTCGTCCGACCTGAGCTTGAGGTCGCGTAGCTGGTCGTACGGCACCCACGCGCCTGCCATCGAGTGCTCGTCCTCCGTCATCTTGAGCACCCCACCGCTGGCCGCGGCCCGCACGAACACCCGAAGCTGCCCGGGGAACTTGCCCACCGGCGGGTTGTGCTCGATCCCCATGATGCCCAACGGTTCGATCGAAAGCCCCGTCTTCTCGGTCGTCACGCGCCATGCGGTTCGAAGCGGATCCTCTCCCGGCAGGCAGCGTCCCGCGGGCAAGTAGAACTGCCCCCGGCAATCCGGGCGCGCTTCCCTCGCGACCAGCACACGGTTGGCGTTGTCGAGGCAAACGGTGAGGGCGACGAACGTGTACAGGGATGGCACGGCAACAAGGGTGGTACATTCCTGCGCAGGATTCCAGCCTTGCGAGTCCGGCGATCCATGGCATGGTGTGCCGCTGCACGACCCATGACCCCCAACCCGCCACAGGCCCTCTCCGCTTGACATCCGAACAGGGCCGCGCGTAGGTCAGCGCTCCACGATGAGAAGGCAGAATCGAAACGCCTCGTCGCCAGGGCAGACGTCGATCCCCTTGGAGCCGTCTCCGGACGCTCTCACGGCCGTCGCGCCCCGCAGCGGCGGTACCTCCCCGGAGCCTTCGGGCCCGCAGCCATCCATCGCGACCGACAAGCCATCGGTGGCGCCACCTTCGGTCAAGCCCAACGACGGCGCTGCCGAACCCGCCGTGCACAAGCCCGCTCGACGCGCGACGGCGGAAACCCTGGCCGCCAAGCAGCGCGAGATCAGCGTCAGCGAGTTCTTCACCAAGAACCGTCACCTGCTCGGCTTCGACAACCCGGCCAAGGCGCTGCTTACCGCCATCAAGGAAGCCGTCGACAACTCCCTGGATGCTTGCGAAGAAGCCGGCATCCTGCCCGACATCATCGTCGAGGTCGACGAAGTCTCCGACGGTCGCTACCGCGTGGCGGTGCAAGACAATGGGCCCGGCATCGTGCGTGCGCAGGTGCCCAAGATCTTCGCCAAGCTCCTGTACGGCTCGAAGTTTCACCATCTCAAGCAGTCACGCGGGCAGCAAGGCATCGGCATCAGCGCAGCCGGCCTCTACGCCCAGCTCACCACCGGCAAGGCCGTGATCATCACGTCCAAGACCGCACCGGGACGTCCCGCGCGCCGCATCGAGCTCCGCATCGATACGCGTCACAACAAGCCCGAGGTGCTGTCCGACACCGAGATGGACTGGGAGGTCGACCACGGCACGCGCGTGGAGATGGAACTCGCGGGCACGTACCGCGGCGGCCGCACCAGCATCGACGCCTACCTGGAGCAGACGGTCATCGCGAACCCGCACCTGAGCTTGACCTACAAGCTTCCCAAAATGGAAGCACCCGTGGTCTTCGAGCGCGCCACGCACGAGCTTCCCCGCGAGCCCCTCGAGATCAGACCGCACCCGCATGGCGTGGAGCTCGGCCTGCTCATCCGCATGATGCACGAAGCAGGGTCGACGCCCGTGCGGCGCGTCCTGGTCGAGAGCTTCTCGCGCGTGTCGGCATCGATCGCCGAGCAAGTCTGCGAAGCCGCAGACGTTCCCCAGTGGACCAAGGCGGCGTCGCTTACCGGAGACCAGATCGAGGCGATCCACAAGGCGCTCGCGACAGTGAAGGTCATGGCACCACCGGCGTCGTGCGTGGTGCCCATCGGGTCCGAGCTGCTCGAAGCCGGCCTCCGTCGCCGTTTCGAGGCTGATTTCTACTGCGCGGTGACCCGCCCTCCCTCCGTGTATCGAGGCAACCCCTTCGTGGTCGAGTGCGGCATCGCCTATGGCGGCAAGCTGCCGCCCGACGAGCCGGCGGATGTGATGCGCTTCGCGAACCGGGTGCCGTTGCAGTACCAGCCCAAGGCGTGCGCCATGACCGAGGCGGTCTACCAGACGAACTGGAAGGCGTATGCGCTCCAGCAGCCCAAAGGATCGCTGCCCATCGGCCCCCTGGCGGTGGTGCTGCACCTCGCCAGCGTGTGGGTTCCCTTCACCAACGAGGCCAAGGAAGCGGTCGCGCACTACCCGGAGCTGCTGCGCGAGATGCGCCTCGCGATCCAGGAAGCCGGCCGACGCCTTGCCACGCACCTTCGCGCCCAGCACCGCGCAGAGCACGAGAAGAGACGTCGCAGCATCTTCGAGCGCTACATCCCCGAGCTCGGCGCGAGCCTCGCCAAGATCACCTCCAGGGATCCCGCGGCGATCACCCAGACCCTTCTCGACGCGCTCCCCGAGTTCGTCAACATCGCCGGGCCGAACGACGAAGACGACTCTGGTGCGCCTCCCCAAGCGGATGCGTCGACGGCGCCCGACGGACCTGGCGTCCCCAGCATGCCGCCCCCCGCCGACGTCGAGGCGGACGAGCCACCGGACAGCCGGCGTGCATCACGCGGCAAGCAGTCCGTCGCGGCGAGGTCCACGCGCGCCGATCGAGAAGCCCTCGACGACACACCACCTGCGCCCGAACCCGAGGGGCCCACGCCGGACAAGGCAGCCATCGCGCAAGACGATTCGCTGGAGCTCGACCCCGACCGGCCCGCGACGCCTCGCAAGCAACAAGCACGTCGATCGCCCGTCGCCAACCTGGGCGGTCCCAAGCGCAACGGCGCCGACGCCGCACGCGATCAGGCGGCCCCGTCGAAGCCTTCGCGCACCAGGCGCGACGACGATCGGCAGCCGAAGCTTTTCAGGTAGACAGAGACAGCATGCGCTCGCGCGAGCGCGGAGACCGAACATGGCAGCAGCACGCCGACCCCATACGCCCCAGGAGCGGGCCGCCCGTACCGTCGACAAGATCAATAGGCTCGCGCAAGGCGCGATCGAAAAGCTCGAAGCACGCGGCAATCCGTCGATCGAGATCCCCATCCGCGCCCTGTCCAACGTTGCCTACAACGAGCAGAGCCGGCTGATCGAGCTGGGCGACAGCAAGCAATCGCGCGAGTTCTTCAACGTCTCGATGGCCAAGAAGTACATGCAGACCTTCCTCGTGGCCGAAAAGTGCAAGGACCTGCTCATCAGCGGCAAGACCACGAGCATCCGTGACCTTTTCTACATGGCGAAGCACACCATCAAGGGATCGAAGGAGAACACCTTCGACGACCAGACCGAGAGCGATGCGGTGATCGAAGACCTCGAGGTAACGCTCGACGCCCTGCGGGAGGAATTGCACCTGTTCGCGGCCAAGCGGGGATCGATGGTCGGGCCGATGGTGATCGTCGACGCGGGCGACACGATCAACCTGGGACGCATGGGATCGGGTGGCTGGAGCATCCCCAGCATCACGGAGGACAACGTCATCCAGTTCAAGAGCTGCGAAGCGGAGTACATCTTGCTCGTCGAGAAGGAAGCCGTTTGGCACCGTCTCAACGAGGACAAGTTTTGGCGCAAGCACAAGTGCGTGCTGGTCACGGGCAACGGGCAGGCCACGCGCGGCGTGCGCCGCCTGCTGCAGCGAATGCATAACGAGCTCGGGCTGCCGTTGTACGTGCTCGTCGACAACGACCCCTGGGGCCTGTACATCTACTCGGTCATCAAGCAGGGATCGATCTCGCTCGCCTACGAATCGATGCGCATGGCCGTGCCTGACGCCCGCTTCCTGGGCCTGCGATCGCGCGACTTCAAACGCTTCAAGCTCAGCGACGACGTTTGCATCGAGCTGAAGAAGGAAGACGAGACGCGTGCAAAGCAAATGCTTGCCTACCCTTGGTTCAAGGCGAGGCAGTGGCAGGAGGAGATCACCGACATGCTCAAGGCCGGGTTCAAGATGGAGATCGAAGCGTTGAGCAACAAGGACATCTCGTTCGTCACCGACGTCTACATCCCCGAGAAGATCGCCAAGAAGGACTGGCTGGCCTGACAGGCCCGGCTCCCGGTCGGTGCGCCGGACCGCCGCTGCCATCCGTCTTCTGCCTTGCAACGGCGCCGGTCGCGCCGCGAGCCGGACGGGCCACAATAAGCACCGCGGCTACAGACGAAGCGCCTGCCGGATCGCTTCCACAACGGCCTTGTCCCGGTCTGCCGCCGCCTCCAACAGCGTGTCGCACCGGGCCAGGTCGCGCACCCTCACGAAGTCTTCCGCATGCTCGCGGAACGGGACGCTCTGCTGCGTCGGTTCGACACGCCCTGCCCACGGCACCAGCCGGGCAGGAGCAACATCGGGTGGCGCCACCAGCGCGGTCGCCGAACAGCCTTTTTGCCCGGACCGGGTCAGCAGGACACCCACCGATACGGCGACGCATCCGGTACGCGGGCACACCCGCTCCGGCTCGGGTCGCACGTCGACCGGCACGCCGGGCAGATCGCGGTGGATCAACGACGCCAGATGCCGTTGCATCCGCGCGGCCAGAGCGCGAGTTTCGTCGTCCGGGGCCGAGGGGCCATTACGCGAATGCACGATGCGGGGCCAGAGCACGATCACGCCTCCCGGTCGTCCGACGCCTCGACTGATCTCGGGCGCGTCGTTGTCGTCGACATCGGAGGCCTGGGGCTCGTCTGGAACTTCGTTGTCGCTGCGAAGCGGCATCTGCGCATGAGTCCCTGCGCAGGCGGCCAGGCCCCACGCGACGACGGCTGCGATCCCGAAAGCAGGCCGGCGGTGCATGGGGCGAGTGTTCCCGGCTCGCGCGATTTCGTCAAGCAGCGAGCACCCTTTGTGGAGGATGATCCACGAGCTCGGGCGGTGAGAGGATACGGATGGGACCATGCAGCACGACGAAGCACTGGAAGGATTGATCCGCGGGCGGCGCAGCGTACGCCGCTTCTCGAACCGGCCCGTGGCCGCGGAGCACCTGGCTCGCCTCGTGGAGGCGTTTCGTTGGGCGCCGAGCGCGGGCAACGCACAACCGTGGCGCCTGATCGTGGTGAGGTCGCCGGAGCTCAGGAACGGCCTCGCCACATCGGCCCTCACCCAGCGATTCGTTGCGCAAGCGCCGGTCGTCCTCGTCATCTGCGCTGATCTGGAGCGCGCACGCCAAGCCTACGGCGACCGCGGCGCATCCTTGTACTGCCTGCAGGATACCGCCGCAGCGACGCAGAACCTGCTGCTCATGGCACACGCGATCGGCCTCGGCGCATGCTGGGTGGGCGCCTTCCGCGAAAGCGCAGTCGCCGATCTGCTGTCGCTCCCCGGGCATCTTCGCCCCGTCGCGATGGTCCCCGTGGGATGGCCGGACGATCACCCCTGCCCTCCGGTCCGGCGCGCCCCGGCCGAGATCGTGGAGGACCGCTGATCCGCGTGTCCTGGTCGGCCGCACGGTGCGAGGTGCGAGGTGGCAGGCTGTCGATGAGCCCGTCCCGTCCCCGCCTTGTCGCGCCGGCCTCGGTGCCGCGCCCGCGAGCTGCTCATGGCAGCTATGATCGAGCACTTGTATGCTGCACAGCCGCCGGGTCGGGCCGCGGAGCCGGCGCCGCAAAGGCTTTTCGGTGGACATGGCGCGCCCCCGTCCGATTCGGCGGCCGTACGGTTCAACCCCTCCGCAAGGGCCCATCTTGATCCCGTTCTTGCTGGGTGCTACGAATAGTCGTCTGCGTGCGAGCCGCACCATGGCGTATTCCATACCCCGGCGATTGCGGAACATTGGGGCACGACTGAGCGGTTCCCGTCCAGTGAGTGGGGCAACCCTCTACGTCATGATGCTGATCACGTCATGCTGCACCGTCGCGGTGTTCCAGGCGTGGATGCTTGGACCCTCGCTGGAACAGCTTCTCGGCCTCTCCAACCTGGCGTGGACCGGTTCGGATCGCGCGCTGGCGCACTGGACGATGGCGGGCAATACGCTGACGCTGCTGGCGCCGGTCGTGCTGGGCGCGGCGGGGCTGCTGGTGACCGGACGCCGCCGTGCGACGACACTGCTTTTTCTGGCGGGGCACGGGGTTGCGGTTACGGCTTTGACGCTCGACGTGCTGATCTACCGAACGTTCGGCCTCCACCTGTCCACGATTGGCGCCTACGCGATGCTGCCTCATCGGTGGGAGGTAGCAGGCAATCCGTGGCAATGGCTATGGCTGTGCGTACGTTGGGGGACCGCGCTCACGTTCCTGCTCCTCACCGCATGGCAGCTATCGGCCTGGGCAGGCCAGCGTCTCGACCGCGCCAGCAAGAGCTTCAGGAGCTTTCTCGCCGTAGCGGCCACGGTCGCTTGGGCGGCAGCGGCACTGGGGCCCTACGCAGCCGGCAAGGCGTGGGACGACCAGGCTCTCGCCGAGCGGCTACATGGCGCGCTGCCTGCCGACCTGCGCATGCGCCGCCAGGGCAGCATCCACCAACCCTTCTCCGACCCTGCAATGCGCGAGTCCGCCGAGGGCATCGAGAAACGATGGCGCTCCTGGTTTCCGCTCGTGCTCGCGCCAAGGCCGAACGACACCACCGCGGCGCTGCCGAAGGAGTCTTCCCGTCCGAATATCATCTTCATCGTGCTGGAGAGCTTTCGCGCCGACTCGATCGATCCGAGGTGGATGCCGAAGCTCCACGCCTGGAGCCTCGGAGGCTTGAGGTCTCGCCGGCACTACGCCTCGTCGAACTACTCCGAAGCAGGCTTGTTCTCCCTCCTCTATGCGCGCTCGCCGCTCGTGTTCCACGCCACGCTCGACGGCCGCATCGCGCCCACCGCCAATGAGATCCTGCGCAGGTCCGGCTATGTCACGGCCTGGTTCTCAGGGCATCCCAAGGTTTGGATGCGGCGGGAAGACTATGTCAATCCAGACACGTTCGACCGTTTTGTCCATGACGACCATGGTGGCTGGAACGATTGGGACCGCCGTGCGTTGGGGGCAATGGTGGAGATGGCAGGGCGCGGTGACAGGCCCCTGTTCGCCGTCGTCTTCCTGATGTCGACCCATTTCGAGTACGCGTATCCGCCCGAATACGAGCGCTTCACGCCGGTCGACCGCGACGCGAAGTGGTCGGCGACGCGGGCGATGAGCTCGTTGACCGCGGAGCAAGCGCCATTGTTGCTGAATCGATACCGGAACACGCTGGCGTTCCTCGACGACTCAATCATGGATGCCATCGACAGGCTCGACCCGGCGAAGAACATCGTGGTCTTGACGGGCGACCATGGCGAGTCGATCCACGATGACGGTCGGTACGGTCACGGCTACTCCTTCTCGGACATCGTGGCTCAGGTTCCGCTCGTTATCCGGGGACCGGGGATAGCCCCGGCGGAGTTGCAGGGGATGACGGCGCACATGGACGTGCTGCCCACGGTGCTGCACGCGGCCGCTGGTGCGCCGGTGCCCTTCCAGCACCAACATGGGATGGACCTGCTGGCGGCGCCCGCGGCACGGCGAAGCTTACTGCTGGCTCACTGCGACGTGAACCGCGAGCTTGCGACCGGTCTGCTGCTCGCGCAAGACAGGCGGCTGAATCTCACCTTCAATTTGCGGGTGCCCGCGGTGACGTTCGGCGGCTTCGAGGACGCGCTGGCGCGCCTGCAGAGCCCCGGAACGACGCCTGTCGACGCGGTCCCTGCCCTGATCGAAGCCTTCGACGCGGAGATGCACACGATCGCCCGCTGAGGCTTCCGTGTTCGGGACCGGCGCGCGAGATGGGGGCCGGCCCGCCCCCAAGGCTGGATGTTGGGACCCGACGTCGACTCGCCGCCAGGCTCCCTCATCCGCGTCCTGCGCGTCCGCGGCGCTCCACGAGCGTGTCCAGCCCGGCCTGCATGGCATCCAGCACGCGACGGTGACAGGCTTCCACCCATGCGTCGTCCGCTGCCGCTTCCGCCCCGGTATGCTCGAATCGAATCGGCTCCAGCACTTCCTGGAAGAACCGTACCCGCCGGGGAACGTACAGCAACGGCGGCACCAGCGTAAGCCCCCAGGGAATGGTAATCGAGATCGGCCATGCTTTGGCGCGCACCCACCTCGCGAGCGGCAACCGCCTGGCGATCCATTGACCGTCCGTCAACACGATCAGCATCTCATGCGCCCCGGCCGTGACGACCGGGATGATCGGCACCCGCTCGCGCAGCGCCAATCGCATGTAGCCGCGGCGTGGTCCGAAGATCACTCGATTGCGGTCTCGATAGGGTCGGAACGCATCGTAGTCGCTTCCGGGGTAGACCATCACCTTGTGCCCTGCTTCGAACACGCGGTGCGCATTCTCGTGGCTCGCCCGCACCGCCCCGAGCGGGGCCAGCACCTCGTTGAGCCCCGGAAAGCCGAGCGCGACCTCATGCGCCATGCCGTACGGCAGATCGTCGAGCCCCCGTTGCTCGTACACTGCTGCGAAGAACGTGAACGTATCCAGGCTCAGCATGCCTCCGCTGTGATTGCCCACATACAGGCCCGGGCCTGGGGGAATCCGCTCGATGCCCCGCACATCCGGCCGGAAATACCATCGAAGAAGCGGGATCGCGTAATCGTAGGTCCGCTGGATCCAGACCGGATCCCGGTTCTCGAGGCTGTCGAGGTCGAATGGAGCCATGACCCGACCTTCCTACCACGATAGGGTTGCGTTGCGCTGCACCAAAGCACGCTGCGATTCCGCGCTCCGGTGCGCATGCCTGGCGCAACCAGCGCGTTCGGCTGGCGGGATCCGCGCGGCAGCGTCCAGAGTCCGCGCTCGAAACGCCCGCCGGGCCAAAAACCTCGTCTCGCTGCCTGGCCGGAGGTATATTATCGTGGTTAGCCCGCCGCCTTCACCCCGGGCCAAGGAGGTTCGCATGTCTGGCAGATTCGCGCTGGTCGGTGGCATTGTTCTCATGGCGATCGCGCTGGGATGCACGAACGACTACGACCAGTTCAGCGCGCCGTCGGGCAGTCCAGGCGGCGACGCTTCCGTTGGAGGAGGCGGCGCGGGCGGTGCCGCGGGTTCGGCGGGTGCGGGCGGCAGCACGCCAAGCGGCGGCATCGGCGGCGCCAACGGCGGAAGCGGCGGCACGGGGGGTGCGGGCGGTGCGGCGGGCGAGGGAGGTTCGGGCGGCCTGGGTGGCACGGCGGGGGACGGGGGCTCCAGCGGACTCGGTGGCAGTTCGGGAGATGGCGGTACGGCCGGGTCCGGGGGCGACGGTGGTACCGCGGGCACTGGCGGAGCCGCGGGCACGGGCGGGGCAGGAGGCACGGCGGGCGACGGCGGCACCGGAGGGTCCGGTGGTTCTTCCGGCACAGGCGGCACGGCGGGCGCGCCCGGTCAGGGCGTCGTCGAGTGCGGCACCGCCACTTGCGACACCGCCCTCCAGGTGTGTTGCTACACGGATCCACCGGGTAGCCCTCCGTCGACGTTCGCGTGCGCCAACACCGGCGCTGGCTGCGACATGGTTTACGAATGCGACGGTGTCGAGGATTGTTCTGCACCCAAGGTGTGCTGCGGCAGACGAACGCAGGGCGCATACACCGGATTCGAATGCAGGGATGCATGCGACGGAAACGACACGGTATTCGGCTGCAGAGGGCCACAGAACTGCCCTCCCAACCAGGTCTGCTGCGGAACGTTCAGTGGTACCTACTACAAGCAGACCGCGTGTGCCGACGCATGCATCGGCCCAGGCCAATACATCCTATGCCAGGACGACGCGGAGTGCTCTGCCCCCACATCCTGTGTGCCAAGCGCCATCCTGCCGGAGGGGATGAACGTGTGCCGTTGACCTCATGTCGGCGGGGCAACGCCTTCGCGCGGTGTCACGCATTCCCCGCTCGGCTGCCCTCCTCGATGCCCCTCCGCGACAGATTTACTTCCCGTTCGTGCGTACTACCCTGCGGCCGTCCCGCCGCCCTGGAGTCGTCCGTTCGATGAAGTCCCTCTTGCGTTTTTTCATGCACGCTCGCGAGCCCGCCAACGCCTTTGCAGACCGGCTCCGCGCCGCGTTCGACGGGATCGAGCTCGCGGACCGGATCCGGGCCGCCGTCGCCACACCGCACGGGCACCCGGCGGATCGTGCCCCTGGCGCGCCGTCGATGCTCGTGGTGGATACCTGGGTGCCGACCCCGGATCGCGACTCCGGTTCGCTGCGCATGTTCAATCTCATGCTGGCGGCGCAACGGGTGGGCTTCCGTGTGAGCTTCGTGCCGCATGCATTCCGCCCAGGCGACGAGCCGTACTTCGAGGCGCTGCGGTCGGCCGGCATACGCGCGCCCTCTCGCGCGCAGATCGTCTCTCCCCGACACGAGCTCCGTGCCCATGGGCGGTTCTACGACGTCGTCTTGTTGAGCCGCGCGGACATCGCCGCCCGTTATCTCGATGCGGCCCGGCGCAATGCGCCTCGCGCCCGCGTCGTCTACGATACCGTCGACCTGCACTTCGTGCGCGAGCGCCGCGAAGCCGAGATTCGTAACGACCGCCGCGCGCTGGCCGCAAGCGATCGCCGCAGAGCGCAAGAGGTCGGCCTGACCAGACGCGCCGACTTCGTCTTTGCGGTCAGCGCGTCCGAGCGCGATGTTCTGCATCAAGCCTGCCCCGAGGCGTCCATTCTCGTCGTGTCGAATATCCACGAGCCGCGCCCAACGGTCACGCCCTTCGAACAGCGAACGGATATTCTCTTCCTGGGCGGGTTCCGGCACCCTCCAAACGTGGACGCCGTCTTGTTCTTCGCCGACTCCGTATGGCCCTTGCTCTCCGGCGACCTGGCCGGTGCAAGATTCGTCGTCTTGGGCGCCGACCCGCCCAAGAGCATCCTTTCGCTCGCAAACGACCGCATCCTGGTCACCGGCCATGTCCAGCAACTCGCGCCCTGGCTGGAAAGAGCGAGGGTGTCCGTGGCGCCGCTTCGCTATGGTGCAGGTGTCAAAGGTAAGATCAATACGGCGATGAGCTATGGCGTTCCCGTGGTGACCACCCCCGTGGGTGCCGAAGGGATGGGGCTTTGCCACGGACGCGACGTGCTCATCGCGAGCGATGCTTCCGCATTCGCGCGCGAGGTGCGCCGGTTGTGGTCGGACCGGGAGCTGTGGCACGAGCTGGTCCGCGGCGGCTTGCGGTCCATCGAGCGGACGTTCTCGTTCGGCGCTGCAGAAGAAGCGCTCCGGCAGATTCGCGCGGCGATCCACCCAGACCGGTCACCGGGAACGCACGCGCGGATCGCGCCGTGAAAAGGCCCATGCCGCTTCGATCCTTGCCTGGTCGACCTTGGCACGACGCGCGATTTCGCGTCGCTCGCGCAGAATCGCCGGTACGTCGCGAGCAGCGCGACCCAGGATGCCAGGGCCTTTCCAACGCACGAGTTTGGCTGTGTCGAGCAGGGTGGTCGGGAGGCTGCACAGCAGGAACCACGGCGATGCGTTCCTGAGCAGGGTGCGGACACGGTTCTTCATGCACTGCAGCTCGACGAAGTTCGGGCCATGCCTTCGCGAGCTGCCCTGGAAGGTGTGGTGCACCACGGCCTCCGGCGCGTAGTAGGCCCGCCAGCCCGCGAGCCGGCATCGCCAGCCCAGATCCAGGTCTTCCGCGTACATGAAGAAGCTGCGGTCAAGCCAGCCCGACGCGAGACGAACCTCGTCGAGCATGCTGCGGCGATACAGCGCCGCACCCGCGGTCGGACAGAAGATCTCGTCCTCCTGCTCGCTCTGCGCACGCGGCTTGTCGAAGTCCCGGTCCCGGGCCTTACCGTCGCGGAAGAGCACGAGCCCCGTGCTGTTGGTTCGGTCCGGTTCCTGGATGAACAAGATCCGGGCTTGATACATACCGTCGTGGGGGCCCGCCTTCCGCACTCTGGCCCGCAAAGCCGCCACCAGCCCCTCGTCCGCGATCGCATCGTTGTTCAACAGAAACACCCACGCGCCCGACGACACCGCGATCCCGCGGTTGCACCCTTCCGCGAATCCGAGGTTCGCCCCGGTTTGCACGAGCCGAACGGCAGGAAAGTCGGAAGCGACCATCTCCGCGGAGCCGTCCGTCGATCCGTGGTCCACCACGATGGTTTCGAACGCCGGGTCGGTCTGCCGGGATAGCGCGCGCAAGCATGCCGCAAGCCCGTCGCGGGCGTTCCAGTTCACGATGATGATCGAGATGTCGGCGTTGCCGGGCTGGGAGGATCTCACGACGGCATCATGCCCTACCGCATCGTCCCGGCACAGGCCACCGTTGCCGTGGCAGGCGGGTGTCGGGATCGAGGCTGGCCCGCGACGAGAATTGGTTGTAGGAGAAGGAACGATGGCGCCGTGCCTCGCCCATCGAGCACCGCGTCCGCCGCCCCGGCGGCCTTTCGGTCACGACAGCCCGTGCACACGCTCTACCTTCGCCTCCGATCCTCCTGGCTCGGCCGCCCTGCCCCATTCGACGTCGCCTTCGCGGCCGTGCTGGCAGCGCTGTATGCCGCCTCCTCCGCGCTCTTCTTCTCGAAGCTCGATCGCGCTGCATGGATCGACGTCGCGCTGGCCCTGGTCCAGACCATCGCCCGCGGCGCGGCGTTCGTCGCCTTCGCCATGCTGCTGGCCGACGGCCTGCTGCGCCGCACACCGCGCGTCCGTGCGCTGGCGTCGGGGCTGTGCTTCTTCGTGCTCGTCGCGCTGTTCGTCGACTTCATCCTGTTCCGCTTGATGGGAACCCATCTCACGTACCTCGTACGGATCTTTTACAGCGGTGGGTGGCGGGATCTGTCCGACTACGTGGCCGCCAGTCGCATCGGCCCCAGGCGCCTCGGTCTTATGCTCGCCATCTTCCCTATTTCCACCGCGATCGGCGCAGGTCTGTCCCACGCCACACGCAACCTGTCCGCGCGCCTGGGCTGGCAAGCGAGCGCCGCCGGGCTCCTGGCCCTCACCCTCGCGGCCCTCGCCCTGGCCTTCGGTGAGCAGGCGATCTCGACGCGCTTCAAGGACCAGAAGTTCTGGCGCAGCGAGCAGGAAACTTTCGGCCTGTACTTGCCACTGCTCCGGCCCCGACCCTCCAACGTCGTCTATCACGTCAAGCTCCGGACTACCTGGGACGAAAGCCTCGACGAGGAAGCCGTCCGCATGGCGTCGCAGGCCCCCCGCCCTCCGGCCGGCCGTCATGTTTTCCTGTTCGTGCTCGAGAGCCTCCGCGGAGACTTCGTCACGCCCGAGACCGCACCGAACATCACGCGCTTCGTCCAGGACAACGGCCGCCCAGACCTGGCTCACTCGAATTCGAACGCGACGATGCACGGCTGGTTCGCCATCTTCCACGCCCGGCACCCGTTCTACTGGAGCCGGTACAACGAGCGGCCGTCCTTCGAAGGAGCGACGCCGCTGCGGATCCTCAAGGCGCTTGGATACAAGATCGCCCTCATCACGGCCGCCGAGCTCGATTACTGGGGATACCAGAAAAGCGTGTTCGGCGACGGCTACAAGCTCGTCGACATGCACGAGGACCTTTCGAAGCTGCCCCAGGCCCCGGCCGACAGAGCCGTCATCGACAAGGCCATCGCCCACCTCGATGAGATACAACGCTCCCCCGACAATTGGATGATCAACCTCTTCCTCGAAAGCGCACACCACGACTACCAATGGGGCGACGAGATGCAGCCCAGGTTCGTGCCCTACCTCGAGAGCTTCGACTACACACGAGTCCGGTACAACACTGCCGACCTGCAGATGGTCATCAATCGATACCGCAACGCTGTCGCCTACCTCGATATGCAGATTGGCCGGTTCCTCGACGAGCTCCGCCGCCGGGGCATGTACGAGGATTCCGTGGTGATCATGGTGGGGGACCACGGCGAGGAGTTCCTCGAGCACGGCCGCATGACCCACGCTTCAAACCTGTTCGAACCCCAGATCCGCCCGGCCTTCTTCATGAGACTCCCCCGCCGTGGCAAGCAAGCCCTCCACACGCATGTCTCGCAGGTCCAGATCATGCCGTCGGTGCTCGATGACCTCGGCTGGACACCCCCCCGGGCGGATCTGTTCGACGGCGTCCCCGTGGGCACCGGAGGCCAGCCCTTCCATGTCATCAACAACGTGCGGAGCGTGCCGCCACCGCACCGCTTCCTGATCCACACGGGCTCACGCAAGCTGATGTTCGAGCTCGATGAGGACGACCCGTACCACTCCACGGGCTTGTGGCCCACAAGGGTGCTCGACGGCGACGACAACGAGATACCGTTTCACGCCGAGGGCCCCGGGCTGCTGCACGAGATTGACGATCTGTACACGGCGAAGCTCTCTCGGATCAGCTTCATCGAACGGATCGACGGGCCCTACTACGAATAGGTCAGCCGGCCTGCCCCAGCGGCTCCTCGGCGATCGAGAATTCCCAGCCGCAATGGTACGCTCGCGGATGGGCATCGGGCGGGCAAGCGAGGCAGCGAGTCTGGATGCGCGGGTCGATCGCTCTGGCGAACTCCGCATACTCGACGAGACCCACCTGCTTGCAGGGGAAGTCGGGGAGCCCTTTGCGCATACGGGCGCTCTGCACGCGGCAGTCATCCATGTAGAATCGCAGAACGCCGTCGGCGAGCACCGCATGTTGACGGTTGAGCACCGCGTACATGCGATGGTCGAGGGCCGTGCGCAGGGCCTCGAGTCCACCACGCTCAGGCAGCGCCAAGCGCCGCCGGATGCGCGCTGCCTCGATCGGAGAGAACCGCCGCCAGGCCTCCGCGTCCGCCGCGATGGCCGCGTCCATCCCGTGCGCATGCTCGATCGCCTGGAACCAGAGGCCGTCGTGGGCGAGCCAGTTCTTTGCAAAGTCGTGAATCACCGCGACGAGCTGCTCTCGCGACATCTGTTCCAAAGCATCCATGCCGACGGCAGTGTCCTTCAATCCGTCCGCCCGGTCAACCACGGGCGCGGAAGACAGCGGCGTGCGACGGCAACGATGCTGACAACCGTCGAGCGCGCGAGGCTTGCCCGCGCGGCCCGCTCATTCTGCAGGTACCGTGTCCAACGACACGTCGTTGGTGGGGGCGATGTCCTGCCCCGCACCGTCGAGGGTAATCACGGGGCCATCCGGCCCGCTGTCCGCGTCGGCGGAGCTGTCGACACCCCTTTCGGTGGGAGGCTCCTTGGGCTCAGCCTTACCCCCGCAGGCTTGCACGACTGCCGCGATCGCGGCGGAGATTGCCGCGCCGGCGATCATCGCCACCAGCGCGCTCCATCTTGCAGCAGTGCGGACTACGGCCATGGTCGTTCGTCCTTTCGGCTTGTCATGCTACGTGAGAATCCACCGGCAGGCAACCCGCCGCGCAGCCGGCCGACCTCAGGGTTGCGGTAGCGCTCGTAGAACTGCCGGTAGAAGCTGTGGCGGTGATGACGCTTGAAAAGCTCCCGGTAGAACCTGGGAGCCTTGATCTCGACGAGGCGGTCCAAATGGCGGCGTATCTCGGGGAAGGCCACGGCGATGCCGAAGAGCCGCTGGAGGTTCTCGATGCGGGCGCGGTCGCCGGGCACGGACTCCCGCATCTGGCAGGTCGAATAGTAGTTGGTGTCGATCCGATCGAAGTTACCGTGGAAGTCGCCCGTCTCGATGGCACGCTGGGCCAGGACCGTACGCGGATACGGCTGAAACACCGTCGCCATCGCGTACTCGACACGTGCCTCGATGTTGAGATCGACCGTGCTGCGAGCCATCTCGTAGGTCTCTCCCGGCAAGCCGACCATGTTGAACGACATCACGGCGATGCCGGCGCCGTGCAGGCAGCGGCACGCATTCAGAATGGTCTCGCGGGAGATGTTGCGCTCGAGCACCGCGTTGCGGAGTCGGTCGTCGCCGCACTCGACGCCCATGCCCACCCCCGTGCAGCCCCCGAGCGCGAGGGTTCGTGCCAGCGACTCGTCGACCAGGTTCGGACGCACCTTGCAGTAGAAGGGCAGACCGACATCGCGCGCGAGCCGCTCGCAGAGCTCCTCGACCCAGGAACGCGATACCACGAAGTTGGCGTCGAGGAACCATACGAGCTTCATGGGCCAGCGTCGGGCGACCTCGCGGATCTCGGCGACCACCGAGGCGGGGCTGCGCGTGCGGACCGCGCGGGAACGCCCTCGGTACATGTCGTTCAGCGTGCGATTGAAGCAGTAGGTGCAGCGGTAGGGGCAACCTCGCGACGCCAGGAACGGCTTGACGGGAAACCGCGCGTGAAAGCGGCTCTGGTTGAAGAATAGCTCCCGGTCCGGCCACGGCAGCGTGTCGAGGTGCTGCTCCGGAGCACGCAGACCTCCCTGGACGATCGCGCCATCGAGCTTGTACCGCGCACCATCGACCACCCGACCGTCGCGGGCCCCGAGTGCGTCCAGGAGCAGCGGCGCCGTGGTTTCGCCCTCGCCGATGACGATCGCGTCGATCGACGGATCCTCGACGACCTCCGGGAAGAACGTCGGATGCGGCCCGCCCATGAGCGTGATGACCTGGGGGAATGCGCGCTTCACGGCCCTCGCCCACCCGAGGTAGACGCGGTGCAGTCCGGTGGTGACGCTGAATGCCACCACGTCGGGCCGGTCGCGATCGATCGCGCGGAGCACGACGCCGACCGACTCCGCCTCGACGAGCCGGACGTCGTGTCCAGCCCTGCGCAGCGCGGCCGAGACATACATGATGCCGAAGCTCGCGACCTCGCCGGTGCTCATCGACGCGATGACGACCCTCATCCCGTGCAGCCTCCGGATCTAGGCGGCATTGACGTGCTTGCTAACGATGTCCACGTACCCGGGCCAGTGTTCCTCGAAGGCGTCTCTCACCTTGCCCTCGACAACGCGCCCGACCAGGGGAATGCTCACGTCGATCTCCACCGCGAGGTCCATCCGCGTTCCCTCACCGTCGGGCCTCAGATCGTAGGACCCGCTCACCTTGACCTTGGGCCCGTGGGGCCCGCGCCATACCCAGGTGCCCCGGCGCGTCTTCAAATCCCATGTGACCCTGGTGTGGTTCTCGTCTGTCTTGCTTTTGTCGATGCCCGTGACACCACGCGAATACGTCACAGTCATGATCTCGTACTCGTGGGTGTCATCGGTGCGGCGTAGGTCGGTGACTCTCACTTGCAGCGCGTCGCGCGACCTCTCCGAATCCTCGATCGTGGCCGGGTTGCGGATGGCGTTCATCACCTGATCGGGCGTGGCGGCAACGTGAAATGTCTTTCGTAGCGTCGTGGACATGCGCGTCTTGTCTCCCTGATGGACAGCCGCCCCGCACGTTAGCGGAACGCGGCCAACGTGTCGACCTGTGGGTCGCACGTCGCCCCCGAGACCTCGGTTTCGTGGCCGTGCGGGCGCCGCGATGGATGCCCATCGTCCGCGTCGGCGTCCCATGCGACCACCTGGCGTGACGGTGTCGTGCGTCGGCGGAACAAGCCATCATGGAGCTCCAATTGTCAGGGCCCGAACGACAACCTCTCGCCATGCGGCCGGTGCGGTGCTAGGGAGCCGCCATGCCATCCGATCACCCCTCCGAGAGCTTCGCGTCCCTCTTCGAACAGCAGGGCGAAAATCGCCCTGGCCGGCGACTGCACGTCGGCGACCGACTCGACGTCACCGTCGTGCGCCTTGGCAAGAGCGCCGTGTTCGTCGAGCTCGACGGTAAGCGTCAGGGCTTCTTCGAAGCCACCGAGCTGCTCGACGACAGCGGCCAGTTGACCGTCGCGGTCGGCGACAGGATCACCGGTCACATCGTGGAAATGCATGAAGCGCAGGGCATGTTCCGGCTCGCGCGGTCGATGGGCAAGACACACGGGGTCGAAGGACTCGAGCAGGCGCGGGCTGCCGGTTTGCCGGTCGAGGGCAAGGTGGTCGGGGTAAACAAAGGCGGTTTCGAGGTGGAAGTAGGGGGCATCCGGGCGTTCTGCCCCCTCGGCCAGATCGACGCCCGGTTCGTGCAGGATCCCAGCACGTTCATCGGGCAGACGCTGTCGTTTCTGGTGAGGGACGTGAAGGACAACGGCAAGAGCGTGACGTTGTCGCGGCGCGCGCTGCTCGAGCGCGAAGCGCAGGAGAGCTTCGCCAAGATCGCCGAGAAGATCGTGCCCGGTGCCACGCTCGAAGGCACCGTCACCTCGGTGCGCGACTTCGGCGCATTCGTCGACCTCGGCGGCGTCGAAGGCATGATCCCGCGGTCCGAGATCGGGCACGACCGCCATGTCGCCGTGGGCGACGTGCTTCAGCCCGGCGAACGAGTCGAAGTGCTCGTGCGCGACGTCAAGGAAGCGCCGGCGCCGGAGGCGGGACGGGGCCGCGGCAGACCAGGCCCGGCGCTGAAGATCACGCTGTCGCTCAAGGCGCTGATGGCCAATCCCTGGGACGACCTTGCCCTCGACGAGGGACAGGTCCTCGCTGGCAGGGTCGTTCGCGTCCAGCCCTTTGGCGCGTTCGTGCAGCTTTCACCCGGCGTGGACGGTCTGCTGCACGTCTCGGAAACGTCGGGAAGAACACCGCCCGCCGAGGGAGAGGAGCTGCTGGTGGTGGTCAAAAAGCTCGACCGCGAGGCCAAGAAGGTGTCGCTCGGCCTCGCGCCCGAGGGGGCGGAAGCCGGCAGCCGCGTGACGCTCGCCGTTCAACCTGCCCCGCGCGGCACCCTCGCCATCCACTCCATCGTCGAAGGCGTCGTCGAGAAGGTCGAGCCGTTCGGGTTGTTCGTCCAAGTCGACGGCACCACCGGCAGGGCCGGCCGGGGGTTGGTGCCCAATGCGGAAACGGGCATGCCCCGGGGAACCGACATGCGCAAGGCCTTTCCGGAGGGAACCCGAGTGACCGTGAAGGTCCTGGAAACAGGCGAAGGCAAGCTGCGCTTGTCCATCAAGGGGGCGAAGGACGCCGAAGAGCGAGCGCAGTTCGAGGAGGCGCGCGCCAGGAACCAGGGCAATCAGTCCTTCGGGAGCATTGGCGACCTGATGAAGAAAGCAGCCGAAGCCCGGCAGAACAAGAAGAAGCGTTGATCGACAGGACCGCGACCTGAGGGATCCCCTGGTCCGATTGTTGCGCACGCAACTTGTGGGCGACCGCGCTGTTTTTGCGGCCATGAGCAAAGTAGCGAAGTCCCAGAACGCGAGTCCCCATCCTCGAACCAACGCGACAAACCGCCTCAAGACGAAGGTGGACTCCAAGCGTGTGGGGAGCTTCGTCAACGAGATCTTTGGCTCTACCGAGCACGCCAAGCGCATCCAGTCGCTGGCGAACGCCATTGTGGGCATCACCCACGCCGCCGTCCTTGGCATTCACGCAATCGGGTAGACCTACGCCCAAGTTGCTGGGATCACGGGCAAGCGCGGCGTCCAACGGATCGACCGGCTCCCAGGCAGGAGCAACATGGTGCGGGACTGCTTGGTGAACGCTTGGGTCAGCTTCGTGGTGGGCATTCGCACCGAGATCGTGGTGGCGCTCGACTGGACCGAGTTCGACAACGACAAGCAGACGACACCGGCGGCGTTCTTGGTGACAGACCACGGCAGAGCCACACCGTTGATTTGGAGTTTCGGGTAAGCGTGATCGTGGCCGCGGCGGATGGTGAAAGCAAGGGCGCGCAGCAATGGGTCTGTTCCACGTCTCCCATGCTTCCCAGCCCACCAGCGCGAGGGGCACCACCTCCAGCGCGCTGAAGCTCGCGCCGACGGCCATGATCGAGACCGGCGTGCCGCTGAAGTACAGGTGGTGGAACGTGCCGGGAATGCCCGCGAACAGGAACACCGCCGTAGAAAGAATCGTGGCCCGCGTCGCACTCTGCCGCTTGACCAGGCCCAGCTTGGCAAAGATGAACGCCAGCGCCGCCGTCGCGAACACCTCCATAAACCCTTCAACCCACAGATGCACGACCCACCAGCGCCAGTACTCCATCACCGACAGGTGGGTGCGCGCGCCGTACAGCAGCCCCGCGCCGTAGAACAGCCCAATCGCCCCGGCCGATCCTGCAAATAGCAGCACAAGCGGACGCATCGTGTCCCGGGTCTTGAGCGCCGGCCACAACCCGCGCAGCATCAGCGCCAGCCAGATACCCAGCCCCGCATAGAGCGCAATCTGCCATGCTCGCCCCAGGTCCACGTACTCGTAGCCCTGGTGCCCAAACCAGAACCCCAGATCCAGCCCCAGCTTGTGCTGGACCGACAGCCACTCGCCCGCAAGCGACCCGCCCACCACCAGCACCAGCGCGCCGAACAGCACGTTCACACCCAGCCGCTGGAACTTCGGCTCCCGTCCGCCCACCGCAGGCGCCAGGAACAGTCCCGCTGCCAGGAACGACGTCGCAATCCAGAACACCGCCAACTGCAGGTGCCAGGTCCGCGTCACCGCGTAAGGCAGCAACGTGGCAATCGGCAGGCCGAAGAACCCGTTGCCCTCGACCGTGTAGTGCGCCGTCAGCGCGCCTAGCAGCACCTGGATCGCGAACATCGCAATCACCACGGCCACGTACTTGCCCGTCGCTTTCATCGACGGCGTCAAGCGGAAGCCGTCGAGCGGGTCGGTCGCAGGCGCCGTCGGAAGATCGTCGTCTTCCGGCTTGCGGAAGATTTTGAAAGCGCCCAGGGCGCCGATGCCCAGGATCAGCAGCGCAATGCTCCCCACCGACCACGCCAGGTTGGCGCCCGTCGGGTGATTGTCAATCAGCGGCTCGTGAGGCCAGTTGTTCGTGTACGTCACCGCCTGGCCCGGACGGTTCGTCGCGCAGGACCACGCGGTCCAGAAGAAGAACGCCTGCAGGTCCTGGCGCCTGCCCGCGTCGGGCACAGCCCCGTTCTGCAGCGCATAACTCGATCGAAGCGCCTCCAGGCTCGGATCGTCGCCAAACAGAGCGTCGTAGTGCTTGCCCACCTCGGCCATCGCCGCAGCCCGATCGTCCGAAACCTTCACGGTGCCGCTGGACGGATCGTAGGTGTTCGTGCGCATCTGCTCCTGCAGCGCCCCTCGCATCGCGGCCTGGTCCGCTGCGCTGAGTGTGTCGTAGGCCCGACCGAAGCGCTGCTGGCTCAAGCGATCGAGCAGCGCGACCGACTCGCGGTGCAGCCAGTCCGCAGACCAGTCCGGCGCCTGGTACGCCCCGTGGCCCCACACTGAGCCCACCTGCTGCCCGCCAATGCTCTGCCAAACCTGCTGTCCGCGCTGGATCTGCTCTTTGTCGAACAGTACCTTGCCCGACGTCGTCACCACCTGCTCGGGAATCGGCGGCGCTTGCCGGTACACCTCCCGCCCGAAGAAGCCGAGCACCAGGAACGCGCCCAGCACAGCAACGACCAGAACAATCCAATACCTCTTGAGGGGATTCATGTCGCTCCTTCCTCCTGCTCGCGGCGCGCGCGTCTCCGCGGTCCAGCCGTCGCAGGCTCATGCGGTGTTTCCACCGCAGGTCGCATGTCGTTGCCCGCCCTTCAGCAAGCACCGGGCCAGCGCCCGCGAGCGGAAAAGACCGCTTCGCGGGGGAATGTTGTCGCCACCGCAACACTCCCCTGTTGCCGCAAGCACAACTGCGTTATGAGAACAACAACATGGGGTAAGCTCGACGTCTTTTTCTCCATGGCCGTGGACCTGACCGCGGCGCTCGGCGCCGATGACCGTTACCGGCGCCTGCTCGACGCCGTCTGCCGCGTCGTCCCGGCAGACGCCGCTGCGTTGCTCCGGCTCGATGGCTCGGTCCTGGTGCCGGTCGCCATCACCGGGTTGAATCCCGACGTGCTCGGACGCCGCTTCTTGCGGACGGAGCACCCTCGGCTGGACAAGATCTGTTCGTCGTCGCGGCCGATCCGGTTCCCGGTCGACAGCAGCCTTCCGGATCCGTTCGACGGCCTGCTGTCGGTGGACCCGACAGCGCTGAGGCATGTGCATGCGTGCCTCGGGTGCCCGCTGGTCGTGGAAAACCAACTGATCGGGGCGCTCACGGCCGACGCCCTGGCGCCAAACGCGTTCGACGGCCTGGACGATCGCATGCTTGCGGCGATGGGCGCGATCGCTGGGGCGGCCATGCGTACCAGCGACCTGATCGAAGCGCTGGAGCGCAGCGCGTCACGACAGGGCCTCATCGCCCGCGACCTGATGGACGATGTGCGGTCCCGCCAGGGCGGCAAGCTCATCGGCGACAGCGCCGCCATGCGCCGCCTTCGCGCCGAGATCGAGCTGACCGCTCCCTCCGACTTCAACGTGCTCATCCAGGGCGAGACCGGCGTCGGCAAGGAGCTGGTCGCGCACGCGGTGCACGCCGGCTCCCACCGCAAGGACGAGCCCCTCGTCTACGTCAACTGCGCCGCGTTGCCCGAATCCCTCGCCGACAGCGAGCTGTTCGGCCACGTGAAAGGCGCTTTCACCGGCGCAGGCACGGACCGTCACGGCAAGTTCGAGGTCGCCGACCGGGGCACGATCTTCCTCGACGAGATCGGTGAGCTGCCGCTGTCGGTCCAGCCCAAGCTCCTGCGCGCGCTCCAGCGAGGCGAGATTCAGCGTGTAGGCTCGGACAAAACGCTGCATGTCGACGTGCGCGTCATCGCGGCCACCAACCGCGATCTGGTGCGCGAGGTCGAGTCGGGCCGATTCCGCGCCGACCTCTTCCACCGCCTGAACGTCTACCCTCTCCGAGTGCCCAGCCTGCGGGACAGGCCCGACGACATCCCGATGCTCGCCGGCCACTTCTGCGAGCGAATGCGCCGTCGTCTCGGCCTGGGACCGGTGCGCGTGACCGCCGATACCCTCGACGCCTTCAAGCGCTAATCCTGGCCAGGAAACGTGCGGGAACTGGAGAACGTCATGTCGCGTCTCGTGCTCCGCGCTGCCTCCAGCGTCGCGCCGGGCGCCCCCGTCGTCGTCGCGTCCCAGCTCCTGGGAGGCGAGTTCGTGGCGGCTGGTGCGGTCGAATCCGCGGCTCGGCCACAGCCCGCGCCCAGCATCGAGATCCTCCCGCTCCGGCAGGCCGTCGACCGCTACCAGCGCGATTTGATCCTGCACGCCGTCTCTGCCCACCACGGCAATTGGGCCGCAGCCGCTCGCGCGCTCGGCATGCACCGCTCGAACCTCCACCACCTGGCTGCCCGGCTCGGATTGCACAACGACAAGTCCTAGACTCGAAGCAGCGGGTGGCCCCGTCCGCGGTGCCTCGGCCAAGCCTGAAACGAAATCTTCGGCCCTACCGAGCACGCCAAGCGCGTCCACTCGCTGGCGAACGCCGTTGTCGGCATCACCCACGCTGCGGTCCTGGGCATGCACGCACTCGGCCAGCCTACGCACAAGTTGCTGGGATCACCGGCAAGAGCAGCGTCACACAGATCGACCGCCTCCTGGGCAACAGCAACATGACACGGAGCAAGCTGACGGCCTCGTAGGTCGTCAAGCGGTACGCCAGGCGCTTCCGCATCGAGGAGACTTTTCGCGACCAGAAGGACTTGCACTTTGGTATCAGGTTGAAAGCCACGCACATCGGCAAGCCTGCGCGTCGCGATCGACTTCTGCTACTCGCAGCGCTCGCTCAAGTGCTCATGACACTGGTACGGTGCAATCCCCAACATGCGGAGCGAATGGCTCGTACCGTTGAGGACCGCATTCGACCGCATCCTGCGTCGGCACGCGGTTTTCACTGAACTCTTCGGCGAAGTGTGAGGGCATGGCTCAGGACCGCGACAGCGCTCGGCAACGGTCCGATCGCCCGAGCCGCGGATCAACGAGCCGCGCCAGCCAAGAGGCGCAAGCCCCCCGCCCGTTCCTCCGTGCGTCGCGGACACAGAGTCATCATCGGCTGACGCGCAAACCCGCGCGCAAGGGCCGATGCTGACCTGTCGTCGCGACTATGCTTTCCTTCCCGGATCTACGTCGTCGCTGGTCACGTGGTCCAATACCTCGCGCACCCGTTTCGTCAGGTCCAATGTCGAGAACGGCTTGGCCAGGAAAGGTACGTCGTCGCGCACGCCATGCCTGCGAACGACCTCCAGGGAGTAGGCCGAGATGTAGAGCACGCGGACGCCGGGCTTGCGACGCGACACCTCGTCGTACAGCGCAATCGCGCTCATGCCTGGCATGACCACGTCCGCAATCAGCAGGTCGATGGCTCCACCAAACCGGTCACAAAGGTCGATGGCCCATGCTCCGGTGGGCGCCTCCAGTACGTGGTAGCCCGCCGCGGACAGAATGCGCGACACCACCCCCCGAACCGCGTCGTCGTCTTCCACCACGAGGACCGTCTCCGAACCGCCCGGGGCGGCGATCGCATCCGCGGGAACGGAGGGAATGGCCGGCGCGTGGACCTGCGGAAACAAGAGCCGGAAGGAGCTTCCCTGGCCGGGTGCGCTGGTCACCTGGATGGTGCCGCCGCTCTGGGTCACCACGCCATAGGCGGTGGCCAGCCCCAGGCCCGTTCCACGTCCCTCGGGCTTGGTGGTGAAGAAAGGCTCGAACAGCCGCTCCCTGGTGGCGTCATCCATGCCAATACCCGTGTCGGTGACGGTGACGGACACGTATCGACCCTCCGCCAGGCGGGCGCTCGACGCTTCCGGGCCTTGGATCTGCACGTTGGATGTTTCGATGACGAGCTTGCCGCCGGTCGGCATGGCGTCTCGTGCGTTGATCACGAGGTTCATGAGGACCTGCTCGATCTGGCCGCGGTCGAGCTCGGCGAGGGCCAGCGCGGGGTCCAGGTGCACCCGCAGCTCGATGTCCTCACCGATGACTCTGCGCAGCATCTTTTCGAGATCGGCCACAACGTGGTTGAGGCTGAGCACCTCGGGCACGAAAACCTGCTTGCGGGCGAAGGTCAGAAGCCGGCGGGTCAAAGCGCCTGCGCGCTCTGCTGCCCGGCGGATCTCCACGAGGTCCGCATGGCGAGGATCGGCCTCGGGCGTGACGTCCAGCACCATGTCCGCATAGCCCGTGACCGCCGCCACCATGTTGTTAAAGTCGTGGACAATCCCGGCGGCCAGGCGTCCGATGGCGTCCAGCTTGCGCGACACGCGTAGCTGTTGCTCCAGCGCAGCGCGCTGCTCCTCCGCACGGCGATGACGGAGCAAACGCCATAGCCCGTCGAGAAAGAGCTGGAGCTGACGCACGTCGGAATCATCGTAGGCGCCCGACTTGTTCGCCACACCCGCCACGGCCACGACCATACCGTCGGACACGATCGGTGCGCTCAGGTGGCGCACGATCGGCGAATGCCCTTCAGGATAGCCCTTTCGATCGGCCAGGGTCTGAAAGTCCTCGTGCACGATGGGGCACTTGTACCTGGCACAGTCGGCCCAAAGCCCGGCGGAATCGAGCCCGTGGTGCCGCTGGCCGGGTACCGAGCATCGCTCGCGGACCGCCCTGGACCAGTTCTGTGAAAGGATCGTCACCTGGTCCGGTGCCACGAGGTGGAAGTACCCTATCTCGCTGCCCGTCAGCCGCACGGCCTCCTCGAGCGCGTAGTCGATCAGGTCCGACTCCGAGGCCGATGTCATCTGGCTTAGCTCGAACAGCGACGCGAGCCGCGCTTCGCCTAACCTGGCTGCCTCCTCGGCGCGCTTGCGAGCGGTGACGTCGGTGATGAAGCCTTCCAGCGCTTCGAGCGAGCCGTCAGGGGAGAAGACGCCGCAGCCCTGCTCCCATACCCACCGCTCCTTGCCGGCCGCATCGCGAATGCGGTACTCTAGAACGAATGGCTTGCGCTGACCCAGGGCTTGCTGGACCTGCGCCCAGACCCTTTCCCTATCCGCCGGGTGAATGAGATCCCCATAGGCAACCCGGTCTGCCCTGTTGCCGGTGAGCTGTTCCGGCCGAAACCCGGTCAGCGCTTGGCAGCCACCACTGACGAAATGCATCGTCCAGTTGGGGTCATTGGCGCACCGGTAGACCATGCCCTGCAGATTGCCCATCAGCGTGGTGAGGACACGCTGCGTCTCGCGCAGATGCGAGGCCACCCGCCGCTCTTCGGTGATGTCGAGGATCGCCGCCACGAGCCCTCGAATGCGCCCATCTGGCCCCCGAAGCGGCGCGGTCGAGACGCTGAGCTCGATGGGCGTGCCGTCACGGCGTACACGGGTGACCTTGACGCCCACCAGCGTTGCACCAGCCATGACCGTCGCGGTCAGCTTCCTCGATTCCTCGCGTTTCTCAGGCGGCACGAAGGGCAGCGGATGGCCGATCACCTCGGCCGCGGTCCAGCCGAACATGCGCTCCGCTGACGCATTCCAGGACTGCACGCGGCCGTGCTCGTCGAGCGAGAGGATCGCCGCTGGCGATGCCTGGATGATCGCCGTCATCTGGTCGCGCGCGCGATGGAGCTCGGCTCGCTCGTTCTCCAGCGCACGGACCACGACGCTGCGCTCCTGTTCGACCTCGATCCAACGCAGATGCCGGCCGAGCTCCCGCGCCGATCCTTCGAGCAGCTCGGCCAGCGCTTCCGTTTCCAGCTCCTCGCGATCCACCACGAACAACCACGACACGTCCGCGCGCGGTCCCACGGACCAAGACATGCGCAGCGCGCGCCGCCGCCCGGTGCCCTTTGCGAACGCGCAGCCTTCGCAGTCAACCGATGTCCCGCAGACCAACGCGCACGGCACGGCCGGAGAGGAGCCGTTCACCAGACAGCCAGGCAACGGGCCGGCGTCGTCCGGATTCCAAGAACGGCCCGAGACGATGGCGACGCCGTCGCGTCTGAAGACTGCGGCGCAGTGCGAAACGGCACCGCTCGACGCTACGAGCTGACAGGCGCGCCGGACGAACGCGGGCACTTCCTGTTCGCGTTCGAGTTCCGCAACCACCCCGCGCATGGCGCGATGGATCTGCCTCCACCTTTCCAGCAAGCGCTTCCAACTCGCGTCGTCGGACACAGCGGCAGTGTACCGCCTTCGGGTGCTCCCGCATAGTTCGAACATTGCCGCAGATCCCCGCGTCGGACGGGTGGTGCGCCCGGCCATGAACCGTGGTCCCATGCGCTGATGGACGTTACAATACGTCCATTTTTCCCGCGCGGGTCTGGTGCTTGGAGCAGCCGGCGTCGCCCTTGCGTGCTCGTCCAGCGAGCAGCAAGCACCTTCGCCGGGTGCGGGGGACGGCGAGAAGACTTGCCCGCGAGCTACCAGCCCGATGCCTCACAGCTCGCCGCGGACGGGGACGTAATCATTGTGCGGCTTCCGGATTCCATGGTCCACGGACTGGAGCGCGGAGATCTCGTCGTTCGTGTCCGATCACGGCAAGGGCCTGCTCGCCGTGATGGTATGCGAGGGAGTAGCCCAGCCCAAGGACCTCCAGAGCATGACGAACATCGCCGACGCGACCGGCATCGTCTTCGAGCCGCTGAATCTGCCGTGGGCCCCTGCCGCCGCGGATGTGCTGCTGGACTGCGTACCGGACCTGGATTGACGGATCCGCGAATCAACGTTTCGCCCGGCGGCGCGCCAGCCCGAACGCGAGGCAGAGCGCGGAAAGCAGCGCGAAACCAGCCTTGTCACCCAGGCTCGCCGTGCGGCATCCGCAGCCCGAATCCGAGCCGGAAGCCGCACCGTTGGCGCCAGCGGTCCCGCCCTGCGAGCCGCCCCCGCCGCCCGAATTCCCTCCGGCCCCCGCGTTCCCATCGCAACCCGACGGCGGCCACGCAGCCGCTTCCGGGACAGCAGCCGCGTATCGTAGAATGAGGTTGTTCTGACCCGCCAAGTATCCGTTGTTGGGATCCGGGAACGCCATCGCCAGCATACCGGAGAACTTCGACATGGCGGGGAATGGCGGTGCGGCCATCGACGCCTCGTAGTCCGGGTCCATTGTCCACGACTGACCACCATCCTCGCTCCGCACGAAGACCGTCAGGTACGAGGGATTCGCGCCCTCGCCACCGTCGCACTCCGCCGTGCAGGACAGACACGCCGCCACCCCCCTGGTGTCGTCGAAGAACTTCACATCCACGCAATCGGTGGCGGGCGACGGCTGCGACCCCATGGGCGGTGGATGATCCGGAATACCGACGGGTGTCCAGGTGTTGCCGCCGTCCGTGGTCCTCGCCACGACGGCCCGGCCGCTCTGCGACCCTGCAATCCACCCGAGCGTCGGCGTGACGAACCAGGCCCGGTTCGCCTGGAATTCCCGCCCTTCTCCCCGCGTCACCCAGCTCTCCCCGCCGTCTTCGGTCCACAGCACCGCCGAGCCCATCGCCCCCGAATCCGGCGAGGCGCCCGCCACCGCAAACCCGCATGTGGAATTGAGCATCGCAATGCCGTGCAGCTCCATTGCCGACGGCACCGGCACGGCCTTCTCGACGAAGCTGCTGCCGTCCTTCGACACCAGCACCAGGTTGGCACCCGCGCCGAACACCGCGCCGTCCGGAAGCGCCTGGAGCTGATTCATCAAGTTCGGAGATTGAAAAACCGGATTCCAGCTCGACCCGCCGTCGGTGGTCTTCCACACGAAAGCCGACGTCCCTGCCATCGAGAATGTAGCGCCGTGCATCCAGCCTGTCTGGGCATCGAGGAATGTCAGCGTGGTGTACAGCGTCATGGCCATCGGCCCCGCGTTGCCCGGCGGCAACGTCATCGGATAAAACGATGTGCCGTCTATCGTGCGCACGCCGACCGCCTGGGAATTGCCCATCGACGACGTGATGCCGACCGCCCAGGCATGCGAGGCGTCCACCGCCGACAGACCAAAGAGCGCGTTGCCGGAGTTGACGTCGGAGTACACGAGCGTCCATGCCTGCTTTGCCTGCGCCGTGGCGCCGAAACACATCAAGGCAGCACCGCCAGCCAGGGCGCCGACGATTCGAAACGGGCTCCTTCCGACAGCCATGAGCGGCCTCCTTTCGCGGCCTGACTGGGATTCTTCCACATTCCCACGGCACAGCGCAATGCCGTGCCGCATGCTTTCCATCCCGCAATGGTAGCCCGGAGGAGGCACCAGCAAGGCACGGAACCCTACGCGGGTCGGCCAGCCGCCGACGAATCTCGCAGGCCCTCGCGCATACGCTCACGGGTAACGTGACAGCCCCGGTGCCGCTGGGTCCGGCCAGGCGCTGTCGTCAGCGTGAAGACAGGGTCGTCTGGCCGGCTTCGATGGGGCATGCCAGCAGCGGCGGCGACCACGCCTGCGGCGGAGGCTCGACAAGGGTCCAGCGCACCACCGGCAGCGGGTCGATCTTCTCCCGGTCACCGTCGGCGCGGCGCAGCGTCACGTGCACGTGCGATTCCGGCGACGGCGAGCACATCCCACGCGCGTTGCCGGAGCAGCCCACCCGGCCCACGACGGCACCCGCTTCGATCTTGACCTCGGCCCGGACGACCTCCGCGGCCATGTCCTCCAACAGATGGGCATAAATGATCTCCATCGGTCCGATGGCTTCGCAAGTTCCACCGGGCGCACGCCGGGAAGGCACGAATCGAAGTCTTGCGTACAGGCCCCACCCCTGGGGATCCCGCCCATAGCTCAACACACCGGAAACCGCGGCGCGAACCGGCGTGCCGGTCGGCGCTGCGATGTCGATTCCCTTGTGCCACTTGCCATGGGGCCGCACCGGACCGAACCTGCTCCAGCCGGGGCAGGCATGAAAGATGTCTCCGTTGCCCTTGTAGGCCGTGCGCCAGGCCAGGGGTCCCTCGAAAGGCGTCTGGTACTCGGTTTCGCATTCCCCTCCGCGCTCTGCTGTCGTGGTATCCTGGCGCAACGGAGCCGCGGTCCGCGGGGCCGCGTCGCGCGAAGCCAGCATCGCCAAGGGCGCGGGCGGAGGGTCTTGTGGCTGCCGGGGCCACGGGGACGTGCGCGACGGGACCATGCACGACGTCGAGCATGCAACCAGCAGCGCGACCCATCCGGCAGGGGTGGTGGGGCGCGAGATGTAGGCGGACCGGGTCATGGTCGGGCACCTTGCGCGTGAATCCATCTGGCGGACAAGTTTCCGCGCCTTGACGCCCCTGGGCGGGGACACCACCAGCCGGCGCCCGCGCGTCCTGTGCGACTGGTGATTCCACGCCTTCTGGGCTACAAAAACGCCAAGTACGTTGCGAGGATTGAGCTGGTGGACCACGCCGTGACCGGCTTCTGGTCTCAATACGGCTACCCCTATGATGGGGAGGTGCCACCCGCGCGGCTGCGGCCTGGAAAGTACTGATCGATCGCGGAGAAAAGAGGGACAGACGGATGCGGCGTCTTCAGAAGATGAAGTCCGTGGACAGGAACGACGACATGCGGCGGGCGACGATCTCGCCGACGATTGCCTTGTTCGCGTCGTTCGACGCGAACGCGACCACGTTGCGGATCGAGAAGACGCGGAGGGCGTCGCTGACCGACAGCGTACCTTCGGCAGAGTCTTTCCGCCCGGTGAAGGGGAACGTGTCCGGGCCTCGCCGGCATTGGGAGTTGATGTTCACGCGGCACACCTGATTGGCGAGCGCGTCGACCAGCGCGGCCACACGCGCGGGGTCCCTGCCGAACAGGGCGATCTGCTGCCCATACGCGCTGTGCGCCATGAACTCGTCGATCTCGCGCTCGTCGTGGTAGGTTGCAACAGGCACGACCGGGCCGAACTGCTCGATGTGGTACAGCTCGGCGGAGGGCGTGACGGGGAATACGACGGCAGGTCGGAAGAACGTGCCGTGGGAGACCGCTCCCGCGTTGACGACTCGCGCGCCCCTGGCCTTCGCGTCGTCGACGAGCTCGTAGAGCCGGGCGATCTTGTTGTCTTCCGGCAGAGGCGTGATCTGCACGCCAGGCTCCCAGGGCATCCCAGCCACGAGGCGGTCGACCGCCACGGCGAGCTTGTCCACGAAGACCTCGGCGATCGAGTCGTGCACGAAGATGAGCTTGAGGGCGGTGCAGCGCTGGCCGTTGAACGACAACGCGCCGGAGACGCACTCGTGGACCGCCTGGTCGATGTCCGCGCACGGCAGCACGACCGCCGGGTTCTTCGCTTCGAGCCCGAGCACGCACCGCAGCCGGTTGGGCCTGGGGTGCTGCTTCTTCAGCATGTTGGCAACACGGCTCGTACCGATGAACGCCAGCACGTCGACCCGGCCCGACTCCATGATGGGCCCGATGATCCGGGATCCGGCGCCCTGAATCACGTTCACCACACCCGGCGGGAAAGCATCCGCCATGGCCTCGAGCAGCGGCAAGTGCAGGAGCTGGCCGTACCTCGGGAGCTTCGAGACCACCGTGTTGCCCATGATCAGTGCGGGTATCAACGTGGTGTAGGTCTCGTTAAGAGGGTAGTTGAACGGACCCATGCAAAGCACCACGCCCAGCGGTGACCGCCTGATTTGCCCGATGAACCCCTCTTCCATCACGAACCGGCTGCTCCCACGGTCGAGATCCTTCAGCGCCTCGATCGTGTCGCGGATGTACTGCACCGTGCGATCGAACTCGGCCTCCGCGTCCTTGCGCGTCTTGCCGATCTCCCACATCGTCAGCCGTACCACTTCTTCGCGATGCCTCTGCATGCCGTCGACGAACTTCTCCATGCAGCCGATGCGGCGGGCCACGCGCATCGTGGGCCACGCGCCGCGACCTCCGTCCCACGCCGCCCTGGCCGCATCCAGGGCGGCCATTGCCTCGGGAACATCGATCTGGGCAATCCTGCCGAGAACCTTGCGCTCGAGCTTGCCATCTGGCCCCTGCACGCACACGGGCGACAGGACGTCGGTGCATGGTCCCGTCCAGGTGCGAATCTCGCCGTGGACGAGGTACTTGCCTTCGTACCGCGTCGTGTCGACCAGCACGTCAGCAGGGATGGATTCGGCCGTAGGGAACACGATAGGAGGGATGCCCATGGCGCCTTGCCTATCACGGCGGGTCCGCGCCGTCACGTCGAAGCCGGTGCGTTGCCCGGGCCGGGTCTTCGTGCCCTGGCCGCGGCGCCTCGGTGGCGAAGTCGATTGCCCCCTTGCGCCCGGAGCGTGCTACGTTGGCACGGTGTTTCCTCGTACGAGAATGGCTCTGTCGGCCGTCGTGGCGACGGCCATCGTGCTCGGCGCGGCGCTGCCCGCCGCGAGCCAGAGCGCTTCTGCGAGCGCAGGGGCGCCGTCGCTGCCTTCGAGCAAAGCAGAGCCGCACGCCGGGCCCTGCGTGGTCGCCGCGGTGGGGGACTCGCTGACCGATGCCCGCTCCCATGGCGGCAAGTTCCTCGATACGCTGCGCGCACGCTTTCCACAGAGCCGCTTCGACAACTACGGCAAGGGCGGGGAGATGGTCAACCAGATGCGCAGACGCTTTGCCCGCGACGTGCTAGGCGAAACCTCGACAGGCCGGCTGGACAAGCCGCGCTACACCCACGTGATCATCTTCGGCGGCGTCAATGACCTGTACAGCGATCTCACGGCCGGTCGCACCCCGGAGAAGATCGAGCGGGATCTGGCGGCGATGTACGATCTGGCGCGCGAGCACGGAATTCGGGTCGTTGCGATGACGGTGGCGCCGTGGGGCGGATTCAAGCGCTACTACAACCCCCGCCGGGGCGCCGCGACGCGTGCCGTCAACGCCTGGATCCGCGCCCAGGCGGTCGCGGGCAAAGTCGATTTCGTGGTCGACGCCTACGAGCTTCTGTCCTGCGGCGACCCGGAGCGTCTCTGTCCCCGCTACGTGCCTCCTTTTCGCGACGGCCTGCACTTCAACCAGGAGGCGCACACCAAGCTCGGCGAAGCCCTGGCGCGCATGGCCTTCGCCGGTTGCCGGTGAGCCATGGCGCCGTCGGCAATGCGCCTTTGCATCGTCGCTTGCGTGGGAGTCATCGGCTGCTCCCAGCCCACCGATCGCGCCCACGCAGCACCGGCAGCAGAGGCGTCGTCGCAAGCCCCGGTCCACCCCTCCACGGCTTCTGCGTCCGACCAACCCGTGATTGCTGAGCCTGCCGCGCCTGCCTCGGGCTCCGCCTCGGCCGCACCTCCGCCCATGACATCCTGCCCAGAAGGCATGGCGAGGATTCCGTCAGGCTCCTTCTGGATGGGAGCTCCCTACGCTTACAGCAAGCGTTCAAGCGAATGGAAGCACCGCGTGGCGGTCAAGTCGTTCTGCCTGGACCTGACGGAGGTCACCGCCCGGCGCTACGCCGATTGTGTGGAGAAGATGGGCTGTACGGCCGCCCACACCGGCTTCTCCTGCACGGCCGGCCGCCCGGATCGGCTCGACCACCCGATCAATTGCGTCGATTGGTTCCAGGCCGACGCAGCTTGCAAGTGGTTCCACAAGCGTCTCCCCACCGAGCAGGAGTGGGAGTACGCGGCCCGCGGCGGCGCCGAAGAGCGCACCTACTCGTGGGGCGAGGCCGACCCGGAGGGCCATGCCTGCTACAATCATCCGGGGACCTGCGCTGTGAGCGCCTATCCGGCGGGCGCCTTCGGCCTGTTCGACATGATGGGCGGGGTGTGGGAGTGGACCTCGAGCGAATTCGTCATCGTGGGAAACTGGGCGCTGCCCGACAAGTGGATGGTCTATCGTGGCGGCAGCTTCAGCCGTCGATTCCCCAAGTGGATGAAGGGTTGGGTCCGCAATCGCTACAGGCCCAGGGAGTATGGCGGCCACCTGGGCTTCCGCTGCGCCGCCGACGTGCCTGGGAGCGCATGTCCCGACGGGTCCCGCGAGCAGGCCGACGCGACGTGCGCGATCGACGGAGAGGTCGGCGACATGGCGCCCGCGCCGCCCACCGGCACGCCGCACGGCCACCCCACCTCGGCGGGATCCTCCGGGACGAAAAGCGTCGAGCCCGCAGGGCCGGCGACGCTAAGCGTGTATCGAGATCCCCAGTTCGACGAAGACTGCCGGCACTACAAGCCCGGCCGTCCCATTTGTTATCAAGTAAAGGGCGGCAGCTTTGCCGACCGCGAGCGGAAGCGAAGGCAGATGGGCTGCGCGAATCGCGACGTGGGGCTCGACTTCAACAGCGCTTGCTGCCCCGATGCCAGCGCCGCCGGTCCCGACGCCGGTGCAGCAACCGGCGCGGATGGCGGCTAGACCACGCGCGCCGCTGGCTCGCGGCCCCTGGGCCGGCCCGGCATCGTCGGGCGGGGCAAGCCCTTGGCCAGGCGGCGCTGCCTTCGCCACGCCTCCCTCGCTGCGGCGCATCCTGCGATTTCACCGTTGCGGCGCTGCCAGAGGCTCCTTGCGGCCCGCGTCTGGGTTATCATGGCTCGCCGTGTCGTGCGTCAGGCACGATGCGCATCGTTCGCACCAGCTTCAGGAGGTTGCGGTGAAACGACATCTTGTACTGGGTTTTGGGCTTGGCCTGACGGTGCTCTTGTCAGGTTGCGGCAGCAGCGATTCATCGAGCCCTTCGCCGGGCGGCCAGGGCGGCGGCGGCCACCTCGACGCGGGCGACGACGCGGGAGGCAGCGGCGGCACCACCACGGACGCTGGACCCGAAGCGAGTCTACCGGACGGCGAACCCGACTCCGAACCTGACACGTCGCCTCCTCCCGATGCCCAGCCTGACGTGGGCCCGCCTTGCCACGGCGCCGACCCGGTTTGCATCGATCATGCTTCGCGTCGGGTCTGCAACGCCGGACATTGGGAAGAGGAAACGTGCGCCGCCGGTTCCGGTTGCCTTCGCGGCCAGTGTGTCGCGTCGGCCTGCTCCGACGAGTGCACCCTCGGCACCACCAGCGGCGGCAAGACCTGCGAGCTGTTCGACATGGCCACTGCGAGCTGGGTGACCCCGGACGCCGCGTCGTCGATGCATGATCGCGCGCGCGCCTACGAGCAATGGCTTCACCGCGACGGCATGGCGTACGGCGGAGTCGGCAATGCGAGGTACGCGGATCCGGGAACCTACAGCCAGGTCGTTTCCCTCGGTGGCCTTGGCGACTCCGCGATCTGGACAGGCACCTATCTGGCCGCGGAAGCCCTGCGCTTGAAAGCCACCGGCTCCCCGGCCGCGCGGGCGAATGTCATCGACGCGGTCCAGACGCTCCACCTGTGGTTCAACGTGTCCGGCGATCCGGGGCTTCTCGCACGCTTCGCGGCGCCCAGCGGCTCCCATCCGGTGCAGCTCACCGACCTCGACTGCTCGTCGCCGAGGACGCACTGCAACGTTCCGTACCAGAGCCAGCCCTACGACTACATCGGGCAGGTCAGCCGCGACCAGTACCAGGGCGTGATGCTGGGCTACGCGCTCGCCTACGAAGCGCTCGGCGAGAGCGACGAGGCCACGCGCGCGCTCATCCGGGAAGACGTCGTCGAGCTGGTGCAAGAGCTCATGAAGGAGCGCACGGTCAAGGTCCAACTCACGTGGAACGGGGTGTCGTCGCCCCCCGCGGACGTCACCATGCAGTTCGAGGTGCTCGCCACGCGAGAGATGAGCAACGGCGTGGTCGACCTGCGCATCGACAGCTCGGACTATGCGTCATCGGAGATGCTGGGCTTCCAGGAGTTCATGCCCAACCTGGCCGACGTGGTGCGCCAGATCCCGATGATGGGTTGGGTGCCGGACATTCCTCGTGCCGACAGCGCGATCATGCTGGCCTCGTTCTTCAAAGTCGGAGCGCTGGTGACCGACGGAGTCGCCGGATGGGAGAGCCAGCACGACGAGATCGTCAACTTCTATGAGGCGAACACCGGCGACGGCGGCAACATCAACGACTGGATTCCCATCATGAGCCAGTGGGACTACACGAACGCGTGCGGCGATGCGTACTACGGCATCAACATCTCGATGGAGCCGATGTACAACCTCGCGAGGCTGGAGAGCGACGCGGTGCTGGGCGGGCTGATTCGCACGAACGTGCTGCACAATCGCCTCTGGCCGGACATCCAGGACACGAAGAACACCTTCTTCTCATTCATCTATGCGTCGAACTACGCCAACGCGGCCGGCAATGTCGTGCACGACGCCGCTGCGCAGCTCGCGGGGTTCCCGCCGCCGCCCCGGGTCCGCACCGCCGTCGACTGGCGCAACGACCCGAAGTACCAGCCTCATGAGCCAGGATGCACAGACCAGGTGGCCCACACCACGGCGGTGGACGTCGCCGACCGCGTGGTGGACGACTTCATCTGGCAACGTCAGCCGTGGGGGCTGTACGACGCTGGCGATCCGGCCCAAACCTACCCTGGGGTGGATTACCTCGTGGCGTACTGGATGGGGCGCCACCACGCCTACCTGCCGGAAGACAAGCCCGGCGTCTGCGCCGTGTGGCGCTGAATCCCCCGCGTCCTTCCGCGATCGGACCCGCTGCAAGCTGCCCGATTTCGCCGGCGCAGAGGAGTTCCGGTACCGTCCACGAGCGCTGCCCGGTCGCGGCGCTGGCGACGTTGCGTGGGCGATGCATGGGCTGGTGCGAGGATCGAGGAAGGATGCGGGGGGAGCAGGAGCGGTCCGATGCCCGCGGGTGCGGGCACCGGCACGAGCGAAGGAGGCTCAGCCTTCCTTGGCGGCCTCGGACTGGTAGTACTTCATGAGGATCTCGGCGACCTCGGGGCGGGCGAACTCGCGC